>OJMN01000660.1_pt1 | contig 21530 bp, 20 predicted proteins | sample 1597261 | NCBI WGS metagenome assembly OJMN01 (sample SAMEA2452130, study PRJEB22498) | human gut metagenome | biome: human feces; feature: human gut; material: feces | place: Australia | collected 2012 | reverse complement strand
ATTTTCCCTGGAACTCCTTTTTGCTCTAATTCTTTTAAAATCATAGATAGAGATTCAAATCCACTATCAGTGATAAATGCTACACTGATAAAGAATTCATCACATCGTCTTAATTCTTGTTCCAAAGAAACAAGAACTTTCTTTCCTTGTTTACAATCGTTATATATAAATTCTGGCCGGTATGCCAAATTTGAGTTATTGGATCCATCTATAAATGCAGTGGTTAAACCCATTACTAATTCTTCAGATTTTATATCTCCCATATTTTATCCTTTTAAAATTTTTTACTTCTATAGTTTCTCCGATATATTATACCATATTCCATATATACATTCTATAATTCGACCCCATATCATGTATTTCACTCACTAAGATATCAAATTTGTTATTTATTCTACTTATCAATCTTGCTATCTAAAATGCAAAATTCTTCATTAATTTTATTAATCACAATTAACATTACTATTAATAATTTCATATAATCTTGTCTTTGTACATCTTCATCTCTTGAATATGTACTATGCATATATTTATTTCTTAAATCCAACCCATTACTGTATTCAGATTTATTTAAAACATAATTCATATATTTAATTTCTGGCTTACAAAAAAGACTATCATATACTACTAATTGATTTAACTTAACCATTGTCGCTATATCTTCTTTTAAATCTTCTAAATATTGTAAACATAATACTTCTTTATCATATAATTGTTTCAATAAATAAACCTTTGGTTGATACAATTTTATGGTATTATCATTTTCGATTAAAACACATTTATTTTTTTCTAACCATTCAATTTCACCTTTATGACACTCATTAAAATCTTCAATACTCATATTTTCATGAATTAATAGTTGCACTAATGTTTTATATTTACTCTTAGCTTTCTCCGTATACCCTAAGCCAGATTGATCTGAGAATAATAAATACATCATATTTTCAACTTCTTTATTTTTTGCATATCCATACTTATTTTTAATCAAACTTGGAATATCTGAAATTATCATATGTTCTGATGACATTTCATACAAGTCACGGTCAATATGCTTATCTTTAACATACATTCGAAACTGCTTTAATATGCCTTCCATTTCTGAGGCTAAATTTCTACATTTTTCTACATAAGTCGAATCTTTCGAAGAAAGATTAAATAAAAAATCTTTCACACCAAATTCATCTTTTATATATGATTCAAAAAACCATTTAAAAATATCTTCCAAAAATATATTTTTACTTTTCAAAAAATCATAATACATAGACATTTGAGCCAGTGAAAGCATTTCTGATGTTCGAAATGCTACTCCTGTTTCATAAAATTTACGGCCTTTGATCGAAAAAGCTCTTTCTAATGCACTTATCTGCGATTTTATTGAAACTAAAGTACTTCTACCATTAGCATCAAACATTTCAAAAAGATATGTAAAATTATTAAGAATTGTCGCGTAGTCTAAATTTGCTTCTAACCATTTTTTATCGTAACTAATTTTAAATTTCATTCCTTCTCTTTTTACATCTTTTATTTTTTCTTGGTCTTTAAAATGTATTTCAACCGCTTGCTCTAATGATACTCCAGTATTCATCTTCCAAAAATCATTATATACTTTTTGTGCACGTAATTTTAATTTGTCACTAATTGGACATTCTTTAGAACTTTGTGCCTGAAATATTAATTGTAAAATATTAATATTTGCATTATCAGAATCTATATATCGCTGGAAAATAGCTTCATATTCTTCTTTTTCCAATGATTTAGGCAAATAATAATTTTCTTTATTTTTTTCTAAAAATTTTCTAGCTAAAATTGGTGTTGTCTGTTCCGAAACTCTTAATATCTTACCCATAATATCATCATAATACTGAACAATTTCTTTATGTTTAATTATATAAGATAAAATTGTATTTTCATCACATAAAAATACATAAAATACTTCATTTGATATTTTTTTATATATTTTGTATTTACAAAATAATATCCAAAAATCATCATAATACATATTACTTACTTGCTTTTCAACTATAAAAAAATTATCATCACATATTTTATTAAAAAACTTTCCAATAATCGTTTTTATTTTTTTCTCTTTTATATCAAATTGGATTTTTTCTTTATATTCATCATCTAAAAATCTTAACACTAATTGTATATTATATAATTCAATTATCTCATTAATATCATCAAACTTCTTATCAAGATCTAATTCCTTTAATTTAGAAATTGCAAGATCTAAATTTCCTCCAAAACTAAGATCATTCGTAATATAAAATTTCACACCATCAAAATATTCTGGTCGCATAATTCACCTCAATTATATTTTATAAAAACCAAAAAGGCACACACCACAAAAGTGATATGTGCCATAAATAAAATTCTAAAATCTTATTTCAACTGTTTTGCTATCTTTTTCAGCTAAACTCTCTTACTTGCAACAATTTATAGTAAAACCAACTTGAATCGTTGAAGTTTTTTTCTTCTTTGTGTTTGTTATTGAATTATTAACCTACCTGAATTTCCATCGTATTAGTTCAAATACTCCGTATCTGTTTTTTCAATTGTTCGATCTTTACAAACATTAAACTTCACATTGAAGATCTTACGATGTCTTAGTATATAACATATTAATGTAAGATGTCTTCAAAGTATCAACCTCCCTCTTATTAAACACTTCTATCTCATCAAACATATCTGATTCTTGAACGTGATAGTAAACTTCTAATGTAGTTGATAAATGTTTATGTCCCATAAGACGCTGCACTATTTTAACATCAATTCCTGCTTTAATCAAGTATGTACAGAAAGTATGTCGTAACATATGAGGATATGAGTGAGGAAAATATACGGGAATCCGTTGTTCAACCGTTGATAATAATTTCTCTTCCTTATTATAAGACTTTTCAAAATTGTTTAGTATTTTTTCAAATTGATATCTGGTTACTGGTGTTCCCAATTTAGTAGTGAATACTAAATCCCCAAATTCCTCTTCATTGCCTTTCCAATATCCATTGATCTTCTGCATTTTCAAAAAGTCCTTACTGATTTCATACCATTTTTCTAAAATAACACCAACATCTTTCACAAAGGGAATTATCCTCACAGAATTCTCTGTTTTAGTTGATGACAAAAACAATCTCTTTTTTCCATCAGCATAAAAATTTACTAATGCTCTGCGAATATAAATTATTTTTTTCTCAAAATCTATATCCTTCCATTGTAATCCTCCGATTTCTCCAACTCGCATTCCTGTATATAATGCTACATATAGCATTGCATAATACCAATGATTATTTTCATAAAAATACTGCAATAGTATTTCTTGATCGCTTTTAGATAAGTACTGATAAGAAAGTTCTTTATCTTTTACCTCTTGAATACATCTTTTTTCATTAATCTTTTTATCTTTAAATGGATTAAATTTTATAAGGTTATAATCAATTGCTTTTTCAAAACAATCATTCATATATCCCAAACAGCTATTCATAGAACTTACAGCATGTGTAGGATTTTTTGTCCAAGCTTCTAAAAAATCAATAACATCTAATTCCGTAATTAATTTTAATTTTGAACCGCCAAATTGCTCTGCCATTATATTTTTATATTTTGATAAAACATTTACTGCACTCTGCTCTGCAAGTCGTGGTGCTTTATATTTTTCATACCACCACATGAACCATTCATTCAATGTAGCATTTTTAAAAATAACTCCAGGACCTTCTTTTATAATTTTTATTCTTTTATTGACCCTTCGTTTCAGTTGCTCCAGATTCATATCAGAATCATAAATTTCTTCACCTGCAACTCCCTTTTTTGCATAATATAGTCCATTAGCTTTTTGATAATATCCTTTACCTAAATCTTCTCCATTTATACTTTTTCCCATTAGAGATCCTCCTTTAGCGAATCATCTTATGGTTCTAACTTAATCAATATACCATATTTATGATTCCTGTTCTACTTCTTTAATGTTTTTTTAGATAGCCACTTATCTAATAGTCTTTTATTTATATACCATCTATTTCCTATTTTTAAAGAAAACGTGCAATCTTTTGATTTTATCAACTCTCTGGCTTTTGTTTGACCAATTCCAAGATATATGCAAAATTCTTTTAGTGTAAGTAATGGTTTATCTGCCAATTCAAGATACACATTTTTTTCTTTTTGTTCTGCAATCATAATTGCACCTCCAGTCATCAATAAATATTTTTGAACAGCAAAAAAACATTCCTTACTTATGTGTACAGTGAACTTAAAATAAGAAATGTTTTTTCAACGATTCAAGTTGATTAAATTATAATTTCGCCCGTATTCGGCCGATAGCACAGCCATTTTAATATAAGGAAGAAAACAATCTTTTATTTGCTTTCCTATATTAAAATTTTTTCGGTTACATAAACCCAGAGTATCAATTATTTTCTGATCAACTCCGTCATATATCCTACATATATTATATGTGGTATCTGCCGATGCTTATCGGGAGTGACACCTGTACATAACAGCCATGCCAAAGTTTCATTAAATGTAATTTATGCAACTATTCATTTATCAACGTTCTAATTTGTCCTGAAATGTGTACTTTTAGGAATATTACAAATTATTGGTTTTTTTGTAAAAATACATTGCTTTTTTGTACTTTCTGGTGTATTATATTAATAGATAAATTTGTCCAGAAAAGTACAGTTTTCTGGATATTTTTTTTCATACTTTTTCAAAAGGACCAAAACAAACTGTTTTGGTCCTTCTTCGTAACTTTGATTCCCTGGGAACATAAGTAGACTAACATGCTTCCATTATTTTTCTTGCCTTCGCATAAAAAGTGGATCTTGGCATATTACATAATTCTGCTGCCTCTCTAACTGTTACCTTTTTCTTTATCCATAGTTTAACCAATGGATAAAAATTCTCTGGCACTTCTCTTTCTGGTCTTCCAAATGCTACTCCTCGTTCCATTGCTGCATCAATTCCCTGTCGTTGTCTTTCTTTAATTTTTATTCGCTCTGTTTCTGCAACATAACTTAAAATTTGTAATACCAAATCTGCTATAAATGTTCCCATCAGATCTTTATCTTTATTTCTTGTATCTAGCAATGGCATATCTAATACAACAATTGCCGCCCTTATTTCTTTTGTTATAACTCTCCATTGTTCTAATATTTCTTCATAGTTTCGCCCCAAGCGATCAATCTCAGGTATATATAAAACAGCATTTGAATCTAATTTTGCTAATAATTTTTTGTATTCTTTTCTTTCGAAATTTCTTCCCGACATTTTATCTATGTAAATTCTTTTATCCGGTATCCCTCTCTCTTTCATCATTTTTATCTGTCGAGCTACATTTTGTGTTTTGCTAGATACTCTTATGTATCCATATTCTTTTGTATTGTTATTCATTTATACCTCCAAAATTGAATAAATTATAAAATTAGTTACCTTTTCAATTTTAGAGGTTTTAAATGATTAAATTATTCTACTTTGATTCCTTGGGAAGCAAAGTTTGTTACAACATTATATTCAAAAAAATATCAAGGCCAAACTGAATCATAATTCAATTATTCCTTGATACTTTTTGCTATTTTCTTTATTTCTTCTACCTATGCAAATCAGATATCCTTGCTCTTACATTAATCTACACACAACTTAACTTTGATTCCCAAGGAATCAAAGTGAAATTTACTTTTTAGCAGCTTATTATACTCAGAGGGTTTGGGATACATCCCATATTTTCAAGGGGTTTGGGGATTCACGCCAACAAGCTCTATTTTCCGTGTCGGACAAATAGGATGCTTGCTTTAAATTCAAAGAATTTAAATTTCCACTTTGCTACTCAAAGTGGCATGATCATTGAAAAGAAAACTCTGCTATCGCAGCCGTGAATTAAAAATTCACTTTGATTCCTCGGGAACACAAGTTATTCAAAAAATCCCCATGATATATTTCTTTACCATGGAGACTTTCTTTTCTTTCATTTCTAAACTACTTATGTTCCCAGGGAATCAAAGTTCCTATTGTAATTATCTATTGACAAAATATCCTAACATTATTATAATTAAGATAATCTTATTTAATTTATTTAATAATATTAAATATCATTTATGGCATCCATTATATGGGTGCCTTTTCTCCATTTTAAGAATCTTTACAATTTATCATATATTAAATTTTACTTATCTTCCTCAGAAATCAAAGTTATTCAAAAAAGGCTTCATAAATATATTTCTATATTACGAAGCCTTTTCTTTTTAATAATTCTCTACTAATATTTAATTACATCAAGCCACTTGTGGATAATCAATAACAGCTATTTCTTGCATTAATTTTTTTGCCATATTAACAATTATCTCAAGACGTTCAGCAACCTCATCTGTATAATACTTTTCCCCACACTGTTCACATTCAAGACATGGAACATTTTTAATCACAATAATACAATTTTTATAATTTACAACATGTGTAGTCGTACTATTTATAGTTGTGCTATTTTTACAATACATACACATATTCCTCACCTCTTTCTTCGAGTCTTTAAATCATTTTCAAATTTTTTTGTATCTGGATAATATGCGGTAATAATATATATATTTATATTATCACACCCAGCAACAATATGCAAAATATGCCCATTCACACTATATCCAAAAATCAAACAACTTGGGTTGGGATAATCGTCTGGATAATCCTCTATAATTTCACCTGTTGCAATCCCATTCTTTACATCTAACCGACTAATATCTCTTTCTTGCATTCTTTGTAAACAATGTTGTGTCCAAAGAATTTTTAATTCAGCACATAATTTTTGATATATCTTTATGTTCATTTCTTTTTCCTTCTCTCCTTTAGTATTATTATACTACATTTTTTTGTTTTTATCATTTTCAACAACTCCTAAATATAATCTTTTCTTTATCCAATGAAATCATAAAATTGATTTCATTGGATAAAGTTAATTCCTCATTTCCACTTATGTTCCCTGGGAACATAAGTTAAATTATACTTCAATAATATATGCTCTGTCAGTCAATTGCTCTGTCAGTTCTACCTCATTTTCATTTACAAGTTTAACAATTTCTGAACAACTTTCTATATCATATTCACAATCGTGACACGGAATCAAAATCATTTCATGGATAGAAGATGGAAGTATCATAATTTTCTTTGTATTTACCAGATTTGCAAATGCTTTCATAACTTTTTTATTTAACACTGCTGATGCTCCTCTGAATCTAGACTTATTAGAAATTACAAACATTTCGCATTCTTCTGCACTCATTGGAAATCCTGATAATTGTATAATTTCTGTTTCTTTTCTAACATTATTTTCTGCTGTTTCCCATGCTTCGGATTCGTCAACATCCACGTTTTTCAATATATTTTTTGAAATTTTTGCTGAGTAAATTGCATCGTTTAATGCTTCCATTCTCAAAAATAAATATTTTTCGATTCCTTCAAATTCTGTTTTGCATTTTACAATATCTTCTTTGCTTTCCTTTTGAACTCCTACATAAAGTCGTTTTAAAAAATCTTCTCTATTAAAGTGTATTGGTTTGTTTAATTCTTCACTCTCACGTAATGCATCGTTATGAATCTTAAGCATATCTCTTACAATTTCTTTTACTGTTGCACCGCTTTGCTCTGCTTTCGTTATTATATCTTCTACATAAAATACTGGAATCATATATCTGTCAGAATCAATGATACTGATTCCCAAAAATTCTACGCCATTTTTTACAACATTTTCTTCTCTTACTTCATATCCCATTTTATTTAATTCGTTAACAATATCATTTTTTGTCATTTTCTTTTCTCCTTGTAATTACTTGAATTTGTTTGCTTCTTAACTTTCAGAACCGAAAAATTTATTTTCAAGATCTGATCTTTTTCTGCACGGGGAGCGTATTTTGTTTTTCGGAAACAATCGTTTCATATTTTTCACCTCACTTTATAGCAAATGGATTTCTTAATTTATTTTCTGAGTCTTCACTTATCTTTCGGGTTTGCGTGCATCTGTCAATAGCAGGATTTATACCTGTTACAAGGGTTTAAGTGGTAAGCGAACTGAACGAAGTAAAGGAGCATTAAGGAACGCCCCTTGTATTCGGATCGGAAGCTGTTACGATTCACAGTAGCAAACCGATAAGCAAGGAACAGAGTACATATAGGAAGCAGAAAATAAGAAGCAATGGACACCGAAAAAAAGGGGTTTCCTGGTGAACCGATTGGCAAAGGGGATTATAATATATCCGCTTTCTGCCCCGCATTAAGACATTCATTTTCCAAAGAAAAAGGATGTCAGGGGCAAGTGGTCGCAGGATTTCGGGGAGACCAACGCCAGAAGTGGCGGTGCTTGGAATGGTGTTATAAAAAATCTTAGAAAATTTTTTAATTTTGTTGACTATGTTGGTATATAATTATAGTATATACTTAGAGTATATACTATAATTATATACTACTCTGTAGAAAGGAAGTAATCAATTATGGCAAAGCGTTTATTCTCAACAGATAAAAGAGCCGAAACAATTCTTTCTTATCTTCGTGAAAAAGAAGAAAATGTATCAGGTTATATCAGCAATGCAGTAGTAGACGAAACTCTGCCAGTTTACAGTCAGCTTCGTGTAGAAGCATTGTATTTATTAGATTTTATTACTGATGGTGCAAAAGACTGGACTGGTAATAAGTTAATCATTGCAACTGGAGAAGATGAAATTCAATATCATACTCGCTCAACAATCGGACGAGGTGTTGAATGGCTCAAAAGAAATCATCATATTAAAAATGTAAATGTTTTGAGGGATGTTATCAGTCATTATAACACTGGTCCTTGGAGTGGCGGAACTTTAATGAATAACTTGAATGAATATGTAAAAGGCAACATGGAAATTGTTAGAACAAAGCTTAAAGAAATCGACTCCGATTATAACGATTTTCATATTGGATTAGGAAGCCTTGGAAGAGATGTTCTTGACCACTGGGATGTACTCTGGGATTGGAACGAAGCATACAACCTTATCAGTTCCGTTGTTTATTGTGAAAAGCCACTCGGAAACATTGACCCTTTCATTGCAATAAGATTATTGCAGATGATGGAAAATCAGTTTATCGTTGAAGCCATCGGCGAAAAGAAATAATTATGAAATATTGGAATATAAGAAAAAGGCTACAGATGTTGGTAGCATCTGTAGCCGGATTACAAATCAAATATTTGATTGTAATATGTTTTCACAGACATTATCATATCAAATTTTCTTGATTTTTTCAATCAATTCTTATTTATTCCACACGCAAAACAAGACTGAATACGGCAATAATATCCGTAGGATAATTGCACCTTTTTTCACAGAATTGGCGTTCTGAAAAGGGCATAAAAGACAGTCACAATATCAACCACCTGCCGAACGGAATACGGGGCAGAAATGCCCCTGTTCCATATTAAAAGAAAGCGGAGGAATATCATATTATGGCAAAAACAATCCAAGAACAGATAGCAGAAATGGAAGCTCGTTGCAAATGTCAATATAAAAATGTAGCTTTTTTATCATATAAGAATGTAGGAAAACCTACACGCTTATATGATATTTTTTGTATTTTAATTTTCCTCAATCATGTATTGCATCTGATCCTTTAGTCTGTATGATGGTCCATTTATGTTTATCACAGAACAGTGGTGCAGCAGTCTGTCAAGCAAAGCGTTAGTCAGTACTGGTTCCTGAAATATATCAGACCACTTTGAAAATGGACTGTTTGTTGTTATTACTGTTGACAGCTTTTCGTATCGTTTTGCTATGAGATTAAAGAACAGATTGGCTGAATCGACATCCATCTTCTGATAACCAAGTTCATCTATTATCAGCAGCTTGTATCTGCAGAACCACTTGATTCTTGTCTCAAGTCTGTTTTCTAAAGCTGCTTTTTTCAGTTGTGATATTAAATCCTGAAATGTTATAAAATATACACAGTATCTGTGCTTTGCAGCTTCTATTCCGATGGATACCGCAAGATTGGTTTTGCCTACTCCTGGAGTTCCGCAAAATATGATATTCTCAGCATTTTCTATAAATCGCAGTGTCATAAGATCCATGATTTTGGACTTATCCAGTGATGGCTGGAAACTGAAATCAAATTCACTAATTTCCTTTAAAAATGGAAAATTAGCTACCTTTACACAGCCTGTTATTGCCTGCTGTTTTCTAAAATCAATTTTACTGTCTGTAAGCTCACATAAAGCATCCAGAGCTGTTTTTTCTCCATCTGCAATCATATCCAGATATGTGTCTATATTTTCCTTGAATCTTAATAATTCCAGTTTCTCAAGATTATTTATTAAATTGTTATATGTATTCATCAATTCTCCTTGTCTGTATCGAATGGTAATTCAGTGGTTGTGGAGACATTCATATCTGGTTTATGAGAATCTTCGGGAAGTATAGTTTCTCTCCGATCATCTAATCCCCAGTCTTTTGCCATTTGTGCCATATCCTTATATATCTTGTCTTTGTAATTATCATAAAGGAACTCAAATCCATCTTTGCAAAGAATTGATGGCGAATTATCCATGCGCATGCAGTCTTCCATAACACAGTCATATGCAAGATTTCTGCACATATCTGATTTCATGGAATATTTGATGTGTGATATGAATAGTTCCCGGTCATCAATGTAGGGAAGCACTTCATTTATGTCTTTTCTGAAAGTTACTTTATCTGTGTCTGACAAATGTGCATAACTATTTATAATCCATCTCCCATAATCACTCTGGTTAATATAGGCTATAAGTGCTTCCTCAGATTTTACTGCATCTTTTTCAGTCACAGTGACTTTCCGGCTATCTAATAATCTGTCCATCATCTTTAGATTTCCTGTAACTACTGTTTCCATGTCTGCATCATTAATTTTGTCTTTCATCAGCTGCTCATAGTGGTACTTTTTATAATTGACAGGATTGTCATTTAATGCGTGAATTGTTACAAGTTTTCCGTTATAATATATGTAAAGCTTGTTGTCTAAGCAGTCCACTGTAACTTCTTCGTCAATGAGCTTTGGGTCAACTGAGTATCTGTTGCCATTAAAGCGGATAAGTGCTTCAGATGACACTCTGTATCTATTTGGTGTGAGATAGGTGTCAATAATGCTTTTATGCGGAAGTGGTTTCAGATACTCTTTTTCTTTGTAAAAGAGCGCTGTCGGAGACATTTTTGTCTCCTGATTAATTGATATGTTCATGTCTTTATTAACTGCACTGATAAGCACCTCCAGTTCTTCTATTGTTTCGAATTCGCCTTCATAAGCCCTGATCCAGTCAATTATCTTATTTCTTGCTTCTACAGTTCCTTTAGTCTGCGGTGAGCGTGCTTTACACAGCCGCACTTTAAAGCCAAAGTCTTTTGCCATCTGCATGATGGAATCTGTAGGCTTTTTGGGTGTTACATTTGTATTGGAAACTGTCGCCATGTTGTCAAAAAGTAATTCTTTTGGAACGCCTCCAAACTTTCTGAAACTATTAATAAGCCCTCTTGCAACATCATCGAATCTTTTTTGTGCGGTCATTTCAAGATGGGCATATCTTGAATATTTCAGTGTTGTATGCAGAACGTTTATAACGAATTTCTCGCCATATATGTTAGTAATGCTGATATCCTCCTTCCAATCTACCTGTGCCTGTTCTCTCGGATTTTTTTCAAATCTTGGATGCCCATGTGTTCTGGCTTTGGGTTTTAGTTTGTTGACAGTTACATATCTGTTAAAGTTTGAATATGAACCTATTCGGTTTACACCATATTTCTTTAACATGAACTGATATACCCCCTGAACTGTAATTCTTTTGATAGCCAGTTTGTCTTTTATTTCATTCCTGTATTCATCTAATTTACTTCCTTTGTTTCGCTTATCAGGCCTCCCTTCATAACCATTGTGGTATTTTTTAACTGTCCGCCAGTCCATTCCATACTTTCTTCCCAGAGCAGCATAGTTGGGCTTGGTATCAAGACTATCCATAACTGCCAGTTCTCCTTTAAGATTGTTTTTCATGCAGTGTTCACCTCCAAAAGGAAGTGTAACAATACATCTATAAATACAAAATAAGAATGTAGGTTTTCCGACATTTTTATATGTCATAATTCCTACATTCTTATATTAGCATTTGCAAATGTGGATGCTCCGCGTTTAGGTTAATGAATGTCCTTAAGGACACCGCCTATCATGTGGATCAGACAGGATAGGCATTTTTATTTTATAAGCTGTCATCAGCATGTCTTCCCGCTATGCGTTCTTTCAGTTTTTTCAAAATTGCCATAACATCTGGCTGTGTCGGTGTAAATTTAACACCTCTCTTTAGCATATGTGACTGAAAACAATCCTAAATATGCTAACCGCATTATTAGACAGCTTAAGTCCTATGCTAAAGCTCATAACTTCGATGATTCTTATGATCCTTACAAGGCAGCCTATTCCTCTATGCCCACATCCGCCGCTGCTAACCATGAAGTAAAGCAACAGCATGTGAATGGTCATTTCTGCTATGCTTATAAATTTGGCATTACGACCAATGGGCTTGGCATTGTTCGCTCCATTGATTTTTATAACAAGGATTATCTGGTTTCTCATCCTGACATCATTGTTGAAAAGAAAGCAAAATCTCCTGATGAAGATAAATCACTTGCCGATTCCAAAGCCCTGATTCCAACCCTCAAAGATTTCAAAGAACGGCACCCTCTTATCCATCCCAAGATATTTCTTGGTGATGCTGCCTTTGATACGATTGAAATCTACAAATTCTTATTTGAAGATTTTAAATTTCAAAAGGCATTCATCCCTTTAAAGGTAAAACTTTCACTGGATAACGTGGATTACACATTCAATGAAAATGGTATTCCCTGCTGTCCTCATGATCCTTCACTTCCTATGAAACGAGAAGGCAGCAAGTCTCACTTAAGAAGTAATCTTCCAACCATGAAATTCGTATGTCCCAAAATGAAATGGGAATACAACCGCGAAGACAAGTCAAAGCGACGCTTTTGTCATTGCGATAATCCCTGCACAACCTCTTCCTGTGGCAGAATAATTTATGTTTATCCCGAAAAAACCTTAGAGCATACCCCCGGTTTGGAGCGTGGCTCACAAGAATGGGATGGCACTTACAAAATCCGGGTAAATGTTGAAAAATCAATCAACCACTTTAAAGACAGTTTTTGTGTCGCTAATCGAAAAACAACGAACGAAAAAAACTTCATGCAGATTTACTTCTTGCTGGTATATCACAGTTATTAACTGTAGTTGTTGCCGACAAAATCCATCAACGACAATACATCAGAAGTCTAAAGTCTTTCATAGCCTAGGACTTACCAACTTCATAAAACCAGAGGCTTATTAAAGTGCGCCTAAAATGTTCTGTTATCCACTTTTCATTTCAGGATTCGTGCAAAGCACGAATCCTTCCCTGTCCATCTATCTCAAGCAGCATTAGCTGAACAAATAGGTTGTGATGAACGTACAATACTGAATATTGAAAACGACCGTGGGAATCCCAAGTTCGAAGTATTGTGCCAGATCATCGCTTATTTACACATTCCTGCAGACCAGATTTTCCACACTGCCACTGCCACGGACGGGTTGAAAAAACAAAAACTGTTATTGATGCTACAGGAATGTGATGAGCAAGAGGCAGCCGAGATTCTTCCAGCAATTGAATACCTCTTAGCACTCATACATAAAAGAGGTAATTCAAACGAGTAAAGGAACCAGCTAATCCGTTGTGATTCTGGTTCTTTTCTTTTTGTTGCCTTTTCCAAATCTTACCCTTGTAATATTTCAATTATTACATAAGTAAGATTTCAAGCCAATATCTTTTTTCTGAAATTGACAACCACATAAATAACGTCTATAATATATTTATTACAGCCGTAAGATTTAAGGAGGGATTTGAAATGAGTGATTTACCACAGATTTCTGAAGCTGAATTTGAAGTTATGAAAATCGTATGGAAACATGCGCCGATCAGTACCAATGAAATAACAGATAAATTATTACAGACCACAAGCTGGAGTCCTAAGACGATACAGACTTTAATCAAACGTCTCGTAACAAAAGGCGTTCTGACTTATGAAAAACAGAGCCGAGTGTTTGTTTATACCCCAGTCGTGAAAGAAAGCGAATACATCGGCCAGGAAAGCAACTCTTTTCTGGAACGATACTATGACGGGGATATCACTGCCATGCTGTCTGCATATATAGAAAATGACAGACTGTCTGAAACAGAAATAGATACCCTCCGCTCCCTTCTTTCAAAGAGGTCAAAAAAAGGAGGAAACTAACGTGGCTAATTTTATGATACGCTTTTTAATATGCAATGTATTTATCAGCGGTATCATCGGAATTCTTTTGATAGCCAAGCGGATATTCAAAAACAACCTGTCCAGCCGGATGCAGTATAATCTGTGGTTCCTGCTTCTTGGGTTGCTGGCAGTTCCCTTTATACCGTTCCGTTTAATCGGATTTCCTCAAATCTTCTCGTGGCTCGGCAGCCTGAGAAGCTCTCCATCTTCCAATACTGGAACTGCTATGGGAGAAACCATTGGGGCCAATCCAACCGGAAATATAAATTGGATGAATTGCCTGAATTATGGAATGTATTGATAGGTGATATGAGTTTTGTCGGTCCTCGACCGGATGTACCGGGGTACGCTGATAAATTAGAAGGTGAAAATAGAAGGATGTTACTGTTAAAACCAGGTATTACCGGACCTGCGAGTCTGAAATATCGGAATGAAGAAGAATTATTAGCACAACAGGAAGATCCTCAAAAATACAACGATGAGGTGCTTTTCCCTGATAAAGTAAGGATTAATATAGAATATTTGGATAATTGGTCTTTCTGGAATGATGTTAAAATCATTATTTATACAATACTTGGAAAAGATTTGTAATATCATAAAATGGTTGTTTATACCTTATTATTTATGGTGTAAATAATCTTTGTTTTCTTACTCTTTTTACTTCTCGATTTATCGTTTTTTATAATCACAAATTTTATGGACAAGAGAATTTATCTTTGCCTTGCTCACATGAGCGGCAAGGAGCAGGGGTTTATAAAGGAAGCTTTCGATACTAACTGGGTTGTTCCTTTGGGCCCCAACGTGAATGCTTTCGAAGATGAACTGAAACATTTTGTAGGACAGGATAAGGAAGTTGTAGCTTTGTCTGCGGGTACGGCGGCCATTCATCTGGGATTAATCCAACTTGGTGTAGGAGCCGGTGATGAGGTTATCTGCCAGTCGTTTACGTTCTGTGCGTCGGCCAATCCTGTAGCTTACCAGGGAGCTACCCCTGTGTTTGTCGACAGTGAGGAGGATACCTGGAATATGGACCCTGTTTTGCTGGAAGAAGCCATTAAGGACAGAATCGCAAAGACGGGTAAGAAACCGAAAGCTATTCTTCCTGTTCATCTTTACGGTATGCCTGCCAGGATTGATGAGATTTGCGCGATAGCCGCTAAATATGAAATCCCTGTGCTGGAGGATGCTGCGGAAGCTTTAGGTTCTGAGTTTAATGGCCGGAAGTGCGGTACTTTCGGTACCTTTGGCGTGTTGTCTTTTAACGGTAATAAGATGATCACTACTTCGGGTGGCGGGGCTTTGATCGTTCCTGATGAAAGCACCAAGAAGCAGACGATGTTTTATGCTACGCAGGCTCGTGAACCTTTCCCTCATTACCAGCATGAAAAGATCGGTTACAATTATCGTATGAGTAATATTTGTGCGGGTATCGGTCGTGGTCAGATGACTGTGCTGGATGAGCATATTGCGCATCACCGCCATGTACATGCTCTTTACGAGAATGCTTTTGAAGGTGTGGATGGTATAACGTTGAAATCTAATCCTGATGGTCGTTTCAACGCTAATTATTGGCTGTCTACTATTCTGATAGATCCAGTGAAGACCGGTACTACCTATGATGAGGTCCGGCGTAAACTGGATGAACAGGGAATTGAGACCCGTCCCTTGTGGAAACCTATGCATTTGCAGCCTGTCTATGCAACTAATCCTTGTTATGTGAATGGTGTTTCTGAGCGTTTGTTTAATATGGGTTTATGTATTCCTGCCGGTCCTTGGGTGACGGATGAAGATGTGGCTTATATTGTGGAACAGATAAAAGGATGTTGCAAGAAATAATAGATGCGAAATATTACAGTTTTATTAAAAAAGCCAGAATGATTCATTGAGTTCATTCCGGCTTTTTTCTTTTATCTTCTTGTTGGTTAAATAATTAGTGCTATATTTGGTATTTAGTATTAAATAATGGTAGTAAATTAGATTATGAATACATCAGATGCCATTGATATATTGCGGAAATTTAAAGTCAATTTTGCTGATAAATATGGCATAAAGACTTTAGGCCTTTTTGGTTGATTTGCTCGAAAGCAGCAAAAGGAAACGAGTGATTTGGACGTAGTAGTAATTTTGGAAGAGCCGGACTTTTTTACTTTAGTCGTTATTAAGGAGGAATTGGAGAAATTAACTAATTATAAAGTTGATGTCGTCAATTTCAGAGAATCATTTAAAACTAATATTTTGAAAGATGCAATATTCGTCTAAAGAAAACGTTATTGAATGTTTGGCTATAATTATAGAGAAATCGAATTTAGTAATAGAACGAAATGAAAAAACAACTTCGTTTCATGATTTCTTGAGTTCATCTACTAATATGACCAGACCCGCTTCGAGCATAGGAAAAACTATATGTGGTGTCTTGTGAACAGAAAAGCGTAACGATATTTATACGAATGGAATTTTCAGCAAGTACAAGACGGAGATACGGAAGGGGCGAACGGATTATGAGAACCTGCTACCATTGTTATATGCTTGAGGATTTCTGATTGAGAAACTTGTTCTTGTATACAAATTATTCTATCTTTACAAAAACATGAAGGTTCTGCAATGGATGAAGATATAAAGTTATTGGTGTGGAAGAAGGCCCGTTCTGTGGATGGATTGGATGATTCCATGTTTCGTAAAGATGCTTGCGGAGCATTGATTATGTGGGATAAATTTGGGGAAAAATAACCCCTTCGGATGGGTTATTGATCATATACTACCAATGTCATTAGGTGGCGATGATAATTTGCTGAATCTAAGGGCACTGCACTATAAAAATAATTTAGGCAAGGCCGATGATTACCCTTCATATACAGCGTCGGTGAAATATGATGGACGAGAAAATGCTATAGATGAACGAAATCTTACAGTTAATAAGAAGTTGCGCGAAAAACTAAAGCAGCATTATAAAAATTCTTGAATATGCTGAAATGCACTGGATAAAAATGAATGCGGGAGTTTCGATTTGTTCGAAACTCCCGCATTCATTTTATAGAAATGTCTAAAGTTTATTTCTTCATTCTCAACACTCTGATTCCTGTCCAATTATCATTACTTTGCAACATTTGTCCCAGAGCAACCTTAGAAACCATCACTTTCTTTTCTTTAGAAGAAGCATGCAACAAACAAAGTTTACCATCAATATAGAAAGCAATACCCATATGAGCCACATCCAATCCCGGCGTATTAGTCGTAATAGCAATAATATCTCCATTTTTTATCCAAGGGAGACCGTTGAACGGCAACTGATCTTTGGGAACATAATGGAATTCCTGACCATTCAATGACTTTTCTATCTCTTTCATTTTTGCTACATTCTCCGGAGATTTACTCAGCTGCTTGTATAGTTCCGGATGAGAAGACATGTAGGAAAGAGAAACTTTCTGGGTGTATGGGCTGTAAGCTGTTGTTACGTCTTCCAGGAAACCGTTACGAACACCATTGTTTACCCAGTCTGCAATGTAGTGCAGGCGTGAAGGATAACCGTTGATTTTTCCATCACGGTAGCGAATCTTTTGCAGATTGGTAGCAAAATCGCCTTCAGCTACCTGTCCGTCTTCGGTAGGAGAGAGGGCCATAGCAAGAGTATATTCTACAAAGGTGGTGCAATCTACTTCATCACAATTGATGATAAGTTCTTCTTCGCCATCGGTAACTTCCAACGTATGTGCTACGTAAGGAATATCCAGAAAATTTATTCCATTGTTCAGCATGGCGTTGTCTTTTTCATCTGTCTGAGCACTGACAGTAGCTACACAAAGCGCACTGAACAGGAGGGTAATCATTGTTTTCATTGTTCTTTCGTTTATTAATATAAATAAAAAAGGATGTCGCAAAAGTACGACATCCTTTTCATAAATCCTTAATTTGGACAGATTAAATTTAATATTGATAGATTAAATTTTTGTAATCCGCCTTTTTGTCAAATGGTACGATGGAGAAGCCGTATTCAATGGCATTTTCTACACCGGGACGAATCAGATACGGTTCGTGTGCTATAGCTCCCCAACTATTATCACCACCTACACCCATCATACGATAGTCGATAAACATATCTACCTGTTTTACAGGTTGTGGGTCGGTGAGGTGACGATGATTCGTTTCGCTGGTACGTGGAGCACCATTGTCGATGGTTTCGCCGCTATCCAGACTTCCAAGCAGATAGTTGGAAGCATTCAGTTCAAACGTACGGTCGGCAATGAAGAGTAAACCGGCTTTTTGTTTAGTAGTGAGTGCACACCAGTAAATATCCGTACGATGCTCATTTTCTTGCGGACGGATGTACGGTTCGTACAAGTCCTTTATCGGAGTAGTATATTCTCCGATAAACTGGGAAGTGCGACGGTCACGGTAGTTCTCTTCCGGACCACGGCCGTAGTAAGTAAGGTCGTTTAATATTTCCGATAATTGCATACGCAAACCTACACGGGGTATCATCGGAGTTTCCGTACCTTCGGCTACAAAGCGATTATCCACTTTGATAATACCATTGGCAAATACCTTATAGGTAATTTCCCACTGCGCATCTACCTGCGGAAAACGATAGGTAACCTTTACAATGGACTTGTCACCATCTTTAGAAACATTGAACGATTCTGCCTTAGGTGTCTGGTAACTGGCCTCGCGCCATGCTTTCAGACGAGTGGGAAGTTTTGCTCCGTAATCATTATCGGTAGGTGCACGCCAGAAGAAAGGTTGCGGACCTTGACCGTTATGGATATACTCTTGTTTCTTATAGATATAAGAGGTCAGCAAGCCGCTTTGTTTATCAAATGTAGCTTTGAAATCATCACCGCTGAAAACAACCTGTGAAAAGACTTCATCTACTTTAGCGGGATCCATGCGTACCACTTCTTTCTTAAAGAACGGATGAACATAAGTTTGTTCACGTGCGATTACCGTACCAACCGGTAAGAAAGGTTCTGCATTACGTATGGTTGCATAGAACTCGATGCGTACATCTCCCGTAGTATTCTTTTCTTTAGGAATACCTTGCAGGAATGCACTGGTAGCTGTCTTACCCGGAGCAGCATTGATATTATCCATCTGACCTTTATAAATCTCTTTTCCATGATCGCGAACGACATAGTGGAAATCATATTTATTCAGATCAGTAAATGAGAAGTCATTGCGTATCTGCACCGTGCAGGTTTGCGGATCGAACTTAATGAATTTAATGTTCTGATAAACCTTACCCATTTCAATAGTCTGGGGCTTTATACTGCGATCGGGATAAACTACACCATTGATGCAGAAGTTGCCATCGGAAGGAGTTCCGGTATCGCCGTAGTCACCACCATAATTCCAGTATTTGCGTCCGTCGCTGGTCTTGGCGGCAAAGCCTTGATCTACCCAGTCCCAGATGCAACCACCTTGCAATATCGGATATTTCTCAATCACATCCCAATAATCCTGGAAGTTGCCAAGACTGTTACCCATAGCATGAGCATATTCACACAGGATAAGCGGACGAGTCATTTCCTTATTCTGGGCATACTTTTCAATAGATTGGGGAGAAGAGTACATCGGACAATAAATATCCGTATTCCATTCTAATCCGGCACGTTCGTACTGGATAGGACGGCTATCGAGCATCTTCAGAGTATTATAAGTAACGTAGAAGTTCAGTCCGTTTCCAGCTTCGTTACCCAATGACCAGATGATTACAGACGGATGATTCTTATCGCGTTCGTACATATTCATGGTACGGTCGAGGTGAGCATTCATGAATAACGGATTGTTACCCAAAGTACCACCTACATTGAGGTTATAACCCATACCGTGGCTTTCAATATTTGCTTCATCAATTACGTACATGCCATATTGGTCGCAAAGTTCGTAGAAGCGTTCCTGTTGCGGGTAGTGGCAAGTGCGTACGGTGTTCACATTATACTTTTTCCAGAGTTCGAAATCCTTAATCATAAGATCTTCCGGAACGTAATGGCCCGTGTATTCATTATGCTCGTGTACATTCACACCTTTTATAAGGATAGGCACGCCATTCACAAGCAGTTGCTTATCCTTAATCTCTATCGTACGAAAACCTACCTTGCAACTGGTAGCTTCTATTACTTCGCCATTGGTGCGCTTCAGGCTGATGACGAGTGTATAAAGATTAGGCGTTTCAGCTGTCCAATGCTTTACACCACGGAGGGGTTTCTTCGTGAATTCTACTTCATTCTGATCACCTTCCACACGGGTAGAGGATTGGGTTACTTGCTGATCCTGATCATCGAGTAAACGATAGGAAACTACATAAGGAGACTTTATATCACTTTCGTTCGTAAGCTTCACTTTCAGTTGCAGGATACCATCCTTGTAATAAGGATCCAGCGGAGTCTCTACCTTGAAGTCTGCAATATGGATTTTGGGCGTGGCATAGAGATAGATATCGCGTTCTATACCACTGATGCGCCAGAAGTCCTGACATTCCAGATAATTGGCATCCGAGAAACGGTGTATTTGAATGGCAATCATATTCTTGCCTTTTTTTACCATGGCGGTAACGTTGAAGCGGGCAGGAGTTTTGGCATCCTTGCTCATACCTACAAACTTGCCATTCATGTAATAGAAAGCAGCACCGCGCACACCGTCTGCACTGAGGAAGATTTCTTTTCCATCCCAGTCATTACCTACGACGAAATCGCGGCGATACGTACCTGTCGGATTCCACTCTTTGGGTACATAAGGTGGATTAGGCTTGTCCCAATAAGGTTCGTAACCCTTAGAACAGAACTCGTAAGGCTGGTTGACGTAGATCGGAGTACCGAAGCCCTGCAATTCCCAGTTACCCGGCACATTGATGTCCGGCCAACGGTTCACCTCAGTACGCACGTTCATGAAGTCTGTGGGACGGTCGGCAAAGTTTTCCACATAGTTGAACTTCCATTTCCCGTTGAGGGATAGGCGGCTGGCTCCGTTCGTCCAGTCGTTGACAATAGCATCTTCTTCGGTGGCATAAGAAGTGAATGTACTCCGGGGAGCCTCCTTGTTGATACTGGTCAACTTCGGATTGGTCAACTGGTCGTAACGGTCTTCCTGTGCCTGAAGGGCGAGGGATAGTAATACGAGACAGGTGATAAAAGTCAATTTTTTCATGAGTTGATATATTAATTATTTTTCTCGAATTTCACCCCGTCACGCAACCACTTCTCCAGTTCTTCTGTCCACTGG
>OJMN01000636.1_pt1 | contig 21994 bp, 15 predicted proteins | sample 1597261 | NCBI WGS metagenome assembly OJMN01 (sample SAMEA2452130, study PRJEB22498) | human gut metagenome | biome: human feces; feature: human gut; material: feces | place: Australia | collected 2012 | reverse complement strand
CGGTCGCCTAATCCGTTGATATAATTGTAATTTATGGTGGCTACGGGTTGTATGTTGAGCAGGATAACCGGAATCTTGATGCGCTGGGCGATCGGAAGAATAGTCGATGAAAGGGCATAGGTCGAAATAAAGATGAAGAGGATTTCTATGTCTTCACTTTTTAAAACTTCTGCTGTCCGGGTTGCCTTTTCCGGGCTGTCTACTATTCCCCCGTCAATCACGGTTGCCTGTAAGCCGGACATGCGTTCTTTTATCATTCTTTGGTAATCCGTCAATCGGGAGAGAAGCCCTTCGAATTGATTCCAATAGGTGTTCAATCCGACCCCGATCAGTCCGACTTTAACTTCCTTTTTTGTTGTATTCATGGTATTCTTCATTATTTATTTTTCTTCACTTTGAAAGTATAAATACCGGAACCTGTTGTTGCCACGACATACCGGTTCCCCTCTTGTTTGCAATTGATTTCGGGGACATCTTCTAATCGTACACCGCTTTCGGTTATTTGTTTCGTATCGGCAGCCGGAAGATAGATAGAGGCCTTGCTGTTTGCCGGTACTTCCACTCGGATGATAAATTCTTTATCGTTGTCTTTCCAGTCGGAAACAATCTGTCCGTAAGGTGATTTGTAGGAAACCTGTGCGTCGCGGACATCACCGACCGGTTCGGGTTTGATGACAATATGCTTAAACCCGAAGGAATCTTCTTTCTGGCGGATGCCTCCTAAGCCGCTGAATAACCATTCCATCAGGTGTCCCAGCATAAAATGATTATTCGATACGAAGCCGTATGCCTGCCAGGATTCGGTGAGAGCGGTGGCTCCGTGTGCTAGTTGCCAACCGTATCCCGGTGTGTCGTACTTGCAGTTCATGTCGTAAATGACATCTGAAGCACCACCGGCTTCAAGGGCACGCAAGACATAGCGGTAGCCAACGTCGCCTGCCGTCAGGGCGTTGTTGCGTCTGCGGATATCGGCAATCAGGTTATCGAATACTTGCTGCCTGTTTTCCGACGTTGTCAGTTCCATGTAGAGTGCGACGGCGTTTGCTGCCTGGCTGTTGCGGTCGTAGGTACGGGTGGACGGATTCCAGAAAGTCTGGTTGAAGGCTTGTTTGATTTGGGCTGCTAAATCCTGATACTTGCATGCATCGTCCGGCTTCCCTAAAAGGTTTGCCATTTTCTCCATCAGAGTGACGTCGTAATAGTAGATGGCCGTTGCCGTTACGCCATTGGAGGTCAGTTGCGATTCTCCCGGACTTTTCGGACCGATGTCGAACCAGTCTCCTAAACCGTAAGAGATGATGTGGTTATCGGCTTTCGAGGAAAGGTAGTCGATGTAGCGTTGCATATCCGGATAATAGGTTTCGATTGGGCGCGTATCGCCATACCATTGGTAAATGTACCAAGGGCTGATGACAAATGTGCTTCCCCATTCTGGCGTATCCTTGAAGCCTCCTTCGAATTCGACCAGTTCGGGAGCAATGGTCGGTATCATGCCGTTGGCTGCTTGTGTAGAGCGCATATCGTTGAATGTCTTTTCGTACAGGCGTGCCAGGTTGTAGCGGTATTGTACGGAGTATTGCATCAGGTGAGCTTCTTCCAGCCAACCCAACTTCTCACGATGCGGGCAGTCGGTCAGCACGCTTGCCATATTGCTGCGGATCGCCCAGTCGATCAGTTCATATGTCTGGTTGAACAACGGCTTGGAACAATGGAAACTTCCTACATTTTCGGCCGAATTGCAAGTATGAAGACCTGTGATTTCCATTATTTCAGGTAGTTCGTCCGGATTGGGTTGGCCGGCAGGAACAGCACCTTCGACCTGCACGTAACGAAAACCGTAATAAGTAAACTGGGGTTGCCAGCTTTCAAAACCTTTTCCTTTCGGTGTGTAACCAAACCAGAAAGGAGCACCGGATGCGCTTTGGTTTACGGTACTGTCCGGGTTCAGCAGTTCTGCCGGATAGAGCTTAACCGGGTGTGTGTCCTTTGAATGCAGGGAAAGCCGTATGATGCCGGAAAAGTTTTGTCCCAAATCGTATACCCATTGTCCTTGTCTGGTCATGAAAAGGCGGACGGTTGGGATCCGGTCACGTACGGTCAGCGGTGTGGAGCGTTGGGAGAGGAGCCGGGTTTTCCAGCCTGTGTCGAGGGCTTTGTTCCAGGTACGGTCGTCGAAACCGGGTTGCATCCATCCGGCCTGTTCTTTCGTGGCATCGTAGTCTTCACCGCCGTAAATACTACTGTAGGTAACGGGGCTTTCGGTTGTTTTCCAGTCTGTACCGGTTACGATGTCCTGCGTACTGCCGTCTGCATATTCGATTTGTATTTTCATCAAAAGGCGTGGGGCACCATATGAAGCAAGCAGTTTGAAATAACGTTCCCGCGGGATATTGAAAAAGCCGTTTCCTAACATGACGCCTATTACGTTTCCGCCTTGCTTTAGTTGTCCGGACAGATCGAAAGTGACATACAGCGCACATTTATCATATTTTGTCCATCCAGGATCGAGAAAGTTGTTACCCACCTTTTCTCCATTCAGGAACATATCGAAATGTCCGAGCCCGGAGACATAGGCGGTTGCTCGTTTCACCGGTTTTTGAACTGTAAATTCTTTTCGGAATTGGGGGAGGCGGTACATACCGATCTTTTTGCCTTTGAGTTCCCGGTCCACGTTGGCCAGTCCATGCAGCCCTGTCGTGATGATTTCGTCTTTCCTGTCTTTTTCCAGTGCAATCCATTTGGCATTGCTCCAGTCTTTTTCCGAAAGAAGTCCCATGCCGAAGGTATGTGTACAGCTCCAACGGGAAGGGCTGTCCTCTTTATCCCAACTCCTTACTTTCCAGTAGTAGGTCTGCCCTGCTTTCAATTCTTTTCCTTTGAAAGGAACGAGGATCGAGGCGGAAGAAAGCGTTTTTCCGCTATCCCAGATATTTCCGTTACCAGCTTGTAGTTTTTCCGGAGAATCGGCCACTAATATCTGCCAGGCCGATTGTTCGAAGTTCCGTTGTTGTGTCTGTATCTGCCAGCTGAAACAAGGTTGTCCTGTTTCGATTCCTAACGGGTTTTCTTCCTGTTCGCATCGCAGGTTGTAAATGGAATGTGTGTCCGCTGCCTGTAGAAGGAGAGGAAAAAACATATATAAGATACAAATGTTTAAAAGTCTATTTTTCATGCTACCGTCCTTTGTTTTTAAAGGTGCCATGCTTTTCCGGAAAAGCATGCACCCTTTTTTCGTGTATGTTTAATGAATTAATTCAAAATCTTCCATCAGCCCGTAATCCACCATCTGGTATTCATTTCCGGGTATCGGTTTGTCTACATTTTTCCAATGCCAGGGAGATGCCAAACCGGGAGCCGGATTCCGGTAATGTGGACCTAAAAGGTTTTTTAAGCTGCCGATCACATGTACATCAATCGTATTGCAGCCTTCTTTCAGGTAAGACGTTACATCCAGTTGCCAGGGGTCGAAAGCAATTGTACCGGCTTTCTGTCCGTTGACATATACTTCTGCTATCGTACCGTTCCATTTGTTCAGTTTGATAGCATATCTATCTGTAAGGTTATTGAGGGTATATTCTTTGCTATAGCTCATCTCCCATGAATAGAACGGTTGCTTCTGTTCTTTCCAGCTACCCAGTGTGAACGATTCTTGTGGCGCACCTATGCTCCATCCTTCTTGTTCGGGTACGACCGAGAAGTTTCCGATGATGTAGACCGGTTCTATCTCTGCAAAAATACGCATCGGGTTGATGCTGAGTTCTACCGTATTGCTACCTTTTTTCACCTGTCCGCCTATCGGATAAACGCCAAAAGAACGGTCTAGCCACCATTCATCAGGAAGAACGTTCACAAGATTTCCGTTGATTTTGACGGTAAATAATTCGGGGCGTTCAGAAACCAGCTTGATACCGGAATAGTCGAAATCGTCGTTTACTGTAAAATGATAGGAGGCTGTGAAGCCGCCATCCTTAAAGTTGTCGCGGTCGAGGATATTCCGTTTGTATTGTACGGAGGTGTTCCAAGGATTACCGTTGGTGAATCCATGTGCTTTGAAGGCTATATCGGCAGCACGGGAGAAATGTTGTTTCTTATGTGTTTCTCCTTTTACTGTAACGTCGCAAAAGTCAATTGTCAGAGCATTGTCGCGTAAACGGCTGACGGTGGTTCGGCTTGTTGCCGTCACCAGGCGGCTTCCCACTTTTCCGGGGCGTTCCGGATAGTTTTTCGGGTTCTTGTCAGAACAGTAAAGCAAGAGGCTTCCTGCTGGTTCGATTCGGAAAGATATACTTAGTATGTCTCTTTCTTTTGAAGACGGATATGTATAGATTTCCCCGTTCAGGGCATCCATTTCCAGCATGGCTTTTCCCTGCGTCGAAAGGGTGCCGTCAACAACTTCATCCATAGAAGAGTTAACGAGAAAAACTAATTCTCCGTCTGCAAACCGGCGACGGTGGTGATACAGGTTACCACTGTTGAAAGTAATCCTGAAGTTATCGGAAGAGAAATACTGGGCAATTACATCTTTGGACAGTTTCGGGAGTGATGTGACAGTTGCACTGGTCAACAGTCTGGGCAGTTCGTCATTAACAGCCCCGTCTATCCGGGTGGGGGCGGAGAAGGTAATAATCCGACCGTCTTGCTCTATAAACTGTTGTAAGAGCTTGAAGGTCGGTTTATTTAGTGTTTCCACCATAGGTGGTAAAACGATGGTTGAGTAGGAGGCATTGCCAACGATGAAACGCCCGTTTTCTACCTTCCCAAGGTCTTTGATGATATTTTCAGAGCCGAGATCATATTCTACTTGATTCTTTTCCAAAGTTGTAACAAAAGCCTGGAAATCGGTTCCTATCTCCATGAGTTTTGGAGAACTTCCTGCATGGACGTAATAGCACCATAAGGTCGAGGTGGGTTCCAACACCAAAATATCATTCTTTTGGACTCCTTTACTCATGACAAATGAAAGGCGTCCGTAATAGTCGTTCAGTTCGCGATAGTCGGGCCACCAAGGAGAATGATAGGTGAATACCGGCGGATAATCGTATTTGCGTGCTCCTGTTAGTGTCATATGGGCTAAATGTTGGTTCATGAAGTTGACCCCGAGTGCATACTCCCAATCGCCTAACCGTTTGAAGTCTTTGAAAGTTTCGTCCCAACCTCCACCACCATAAGTTTCGCTGAGGGTACGGTTACAGCCAGTTTGGTTGGCGGCACTGCGCAATTCTTTTACTGCACGGATATTGCCGAATTGTGCTTGTGGGTTAGTTTCGTCGAACTGGTTGAACAGCATGTCAATAGCGGGTATCTGATGCCAGGCGTACATTGCCATATTGTCCGGTCCGTCGTTCATCTGCGGCCAACCGTGTTCCCAATAGTGTCCGGTCCATTTCAGGTTGTTCGTCTCGCAGTAGTTATGCCAAGGTTTGGACCAGCGGTCGACAAACATTTGCAACAGGGTTTCCATATAGTTGTGACGTACCTGTTTCCAATTGCCCGTCTCTTCGTTCAGAAGGGGAAGGAGTGGTTTTAGATCGTATCCCCACTGTTTCCGGAATACTTCGAACAAGTCTGGCGTCCAGCGCAAGCCTCCGGGACTGCTGATGTTGGGCTCATCTGTGAAGATACCGAAAACAGATTTTCCGAATTCGTCCTTTATTGTTTTTTCGTATCCTTTCATCGTGAGGTCGATGAACTTTTCAGTTACACCGGGTACGAGCAGGTCTACATAAGAATACCCTCCGTACCAGTCCGATTTGCCTAAATATGTCTTTTTGTAGAGGTAATATTCTCCTTTTGCTTTTTTATGCTGGCTCAGGGCGTTCGTGATATCCGCCCATTTGTCCCCTTCTTTTTTGAGAATAATGAAATATTCGTCTGTCTTGTCAGGCAGAAGATCTGTTTTTGTCAACGCAAGTCCTTGTCCTTGGTTGTAGGATTCGGGCATCTCTTCGGGAACATGTCCTCCGGCAAAGCCGCTGGGATAGGAATTTTCATCGTAGATCCAAATGTCCAATCCTATCTCTTTCCCTTTATCGACGGCATAGCGGTAGAGGGAATGCCATTCGTCCGACATATATTCCGTGATCATGCCTGGACGAGGGTGAATAAATGCTCCTCCGCAGCCGGCATCTTTAAAATCTTTCAGCATGCGGTCTATTTCAGTTTTTGTAACTTTTCCGTTCCAAACCATAAAGGGGGCTGTACGGTACTCGGATGAAGGATTGAGAAACTGGGCTTCCAGAGTGGAAAAACTGTCTGTTGTTTCCATTTTGTTACCATTGCAACTAGCTATTCCAAGAGACAGGATACCTCCTGCGACGGTATATATAAAGTTTCTGATAATACGTTGTGTATTCATAGTGCTAATAGTAAAAAGACCTCTACTACAAAAGTAAAGGTCTTTTTGTTAATATGATAATTAATAACCTGGATTTTGTTTGAGCTGGTCATTTAATTGCAACTCGTTGTAAGGTATCGGATAAAGCAAATATTCCGGCTTTATCTGATAGGTACGTTCAGGAAGTTCCGTATCAATCGTTTTGATATATTTTCCGTAGGCGGTCATTACTTCAATAGCTTTTCCTGTTCTCAATAAATCATACCAACGATGGTTTTCAAATGCGAGTTCGTGACGTCGCTCATTGGCAACCACCTCGGCATTGATTGTTGTAACAGCAGGTAAACCTGCACGTGCACGTACTTGATTGACATAGGGTGCTGCGTCTCCTGCACGTCCTTGTTCTACCAGACATTCAGCTAACAATAACAGACAGTCCGCATAACGGTAAACAGGCCAGTTATCGTCTGTATTTTCTATTTTGGAGTGTGCGTGACGGTATTTATTGATAAACGGATAATTAACTGGGTAATCATTGATTTTGGGATCACTGACTTTTAGTACATCAGCTACGACTAAAGCGTTTGCCGCATCCAGTGTACCGACTGCAACTGCGATAGATGGGTCGACACGCAGGTCTCCAGGTTCGTAAGAAGCGATCATTTCTGGTGTCGGAACATTCCAGCCTCCTGTCAGTAACGTACTACAATCCGGAACGCCTGTAATAATTTCCGCATTCGTTGTTTTGGGAATAAAGTAGTATAACCAATCACTTTGCTGTCCCTGATCTCCCATTTGATACTGGATTTCGAAGATCGATTCTTTTCCGTTCTTTTTGGATGTGTCGTATATATCGGCATAATTGGGAAGTAATTCATATCCCATATTCATGACATCTTTCAACTGCGCTTCCGCTGTTGCATAATCCCGATCTGGTTTTGTCATTAATACATAAGCATAGAGCATTTTGGCAGCTCCTTTGGTTGCAGCACCGTTTTGCGGAAATTTGACTGTCGGAAGTTTCTCTATGGCATCTTTCACATCATCAACGATGGCTGTATAGATATCGTTAACAGATGAACGAGGTAAGAATGCGTTATCCGCTCCTGTCACTTCTTCCAGATGCAAAGGGACGTCTCCATAGCATTGCACCAATTGGAAATACATGAAGGCACGGATGAATTTAGCTTCTCCGATCGTTTTATTTTTGAAATCATCGGGAAAAGTCGTCCCTTCAATGCGGTTCAGAATGGTGTTGGCTCTTGAAATGCCCGTATAACATGCATAATACATTTCATTTGTCCATTGGTTCTGGTCATCTACAACAAAATCCGCTATGTTTTCACGATACAAGATATGTAGACCACGGTCTGCTTTATAGCGGGTGTAATGTGTATTGTCGGAACGCATTTCTCCCATCAGGTATCCTTGTCTTGCCGATACTCCCCGTAGAGCGGAATAGGCTCCGTTCACTGCTTGAGTGAATTGCTCCTGAGTTTTAAAGAATGTCGCATCATTTGGATAATATTGAGGTGTCAGATTCAGGAAATCTTCCGAACAAGAAGCCAAAGTCAACAATGCAACAACTAAACTAAATATCTTTTTCATGATCTTTCGTTTTAAATTTATAATTTGTTTTCCTATCAGAATGAGATATTACATCCGATACTGAATGTTCTTGGAACTGGGTAAGTCGTACGGTCTACTCCTAAGCCACTCCATCCCATATCTTCATTCATGGCTATTTCCGGGTTCATACCAGGGTATTTAGTGAATGTTACTAACTGCTGGGCTGTTACATATACTCGGAGTTTAGAGAGGTACTGGCTAGGTTTGATTGGAATCGTGTAGCCTAGAGTGATATTCTTTATGGTCAAATAGGAAGCATCATATACCCAACTGCTATTATTGAAGCGGAATAATTCCGTGGTACCGGCTTTTGTTCTTGGAACCTGTCCGTCACCTGGATTTTCTGGAGAGCGCCAACGGTTGGCAACTTTTTTCAATACATTGAAACAACCGTCGATATTCAAAGTATGCTCGTAGTTTGAATTGATGATGTCACCACCTACCTGTCCACTGATCAGAATGCTCAGATCGAAGTTCTTCCAGGAAAATTCATTTGTCATACCATAAATGAAATCCGGGTTCGGATCACCGATTTTTACACGGTCATTGTTGTCGATTATACCATCAGGAACACCGTTAGGACCACTGACATCTTTCATGCGGACCGTTCCGATCTCAGATGAAGCGTGCTTTGGCTGGGAATTAAACTCTTCTTCGGTCATATATACGCCGTCAAATACATATCCCATGAATATACCGATAGGTTCTCCTACTGCTAAGCGGTTGAAATCTTCCTGATTGGAGTATCCACCTTTTGGGGTGTTGTTTGTTCCCATTTTGGTTATTTCATTCCGGTTGAAGGCTATATTCAAGTTGGTAGTCCATTTGAAATCACCGACAAGATTACGAGATTGCAAAGTGATTTCATGTCCCCATGCTTTGTAATCACCGATATTGGAATAAATGTTGGAAAAGCCGGAAGCTCTTGGGATATCGACCTGATACAAAAGTCCATCGACTTTTTTATTATAATAGTCATACATCAAATAGATACGATCGTTTAGGAAACCGATATCGACACCTAAGTCCAGTTGCTTTGTTTCTTCCCAAGTAAGAGCATTGTTCCCTAAATTACCTAATCCTTTTCCCGGAGCTAAAGAGCCACCCAAGACATAGTTATAAGTGCTAACTCCTGCAATATATCGGTAATTACCAATATTATAGTTACCGGTTAGTCCATAACTGGCCCTTATTTTCAGGTAATTCATAACATTGGTTATCGGTTCCATGAAGGCTTCGTCAGATACAATCCATCCGGCGGATATGGAAGGAAAATTTGCATATTTATTGCCTGCCCCAAAACGGGAGCAACCATCCCGGCGGAATGTCGCCTGGAGTAAATAGCGGTCTTTGAAGCTATAATTCGCGCGTGCAATGACAGAGGCTAACGCCCATTGCTCGATGTTGTTGTCACCGTTTTTTGTAGCACCGGCACCCATCCAAGGAATATCATCACTTGGAAAGTCGGTTGCTGTCAGTTGGTTATATTCGTTGGAATATTTTTGTGCACTATAACCGACCAGTGCATCTATGTTGTGGTCTCCGAATTTATGGTTATACATCAACATATTTTCAATAGTCCAACTATAGTGGAAGTTGGTGTTATATTGTCCGCTTGCTTTCTGAGGGGGAGCAGTAAACATGGCTCCACCGGCTGTCGAAGGTGTAAAATCTCTATAGTTTTTGGCACCTAAATCGAAACCAGCCTGGAATTTATATTTGATACCATTCCATATATCCAGTTCAGCAAAAGCATTGCTTAATAAAGCCAAATCCTGTGTTTTACTTGTTTTTTCATGTAAAACACGTATCCAGTTAGGTTGAGGGAACATTCCCGGAGAGTTTAGAGAAAGAATAGGTTCTCCGTTTTCATCGTAGGGATTTACAGTCGGGTCAGCCAAGAACGCAGCACTTAGTATCTGCCAACCTCCGTCTGTATTTTGGTTATTTTTGATTTGTAAGGTGGGAGCTATGTTCAGTCCTAATTTTAAGCGGTCATTTACTTGATAATCGTTGTTCGCACGTAAAGAGTAACGTTCGAAATTAGAGTTGTACATGACACCATCCTGGCGGAAGTAGCCTAATACGATAGCTGTATTGAACTTGTCTTTATTGGCTGTCACACTGATACTGTAATTCTGTGTAGCGGCGTTTCGTGTTAGTAAGTCATACCAGTTAGTTCCGGCACCGTATTGGGATGGATTTTGATATTGTTCCGGAACTCCTCCGGTATAACCTTCATATCTGGCTGCATCTTCGTAGTATTCTTTTTTGTATTGAGCAAATTCTTCCCCATTCATAACATCCGGAGTCTTTAATCCCTTTAAAGTCTGGATACCGAATGAAGCATTCACATCCACTTGAGTTTTGCCTTGTTTTCCTCTTTTTGTTGTGATCAGTACGACGCCATTGGCTGCACGTGATCCATACAAAGAAGTGGCAGCAGCATCTTTCAGGATGGAAAAGGTTTCGATTTCATCTGGATTTATACTGCTTAGGTCCATATTGACAGGGATTCCATCGACCACGAATAAAGGGGAACTGCCACCATTGATAGAAGCTGCACCACGGATACGGAATCCCATGCCTTTACCCGGTTGTCCTGTAGATTGGTTGATTTGTACACCTGCTACCTGTCCTTGAAGTTTTTGAGCAAATTGTCCTACAGGAAAACTTTCTAATTCTCCTGCATCTATCTTGGAAACAGATCCGGTTAAATCCCTTTTTTTCTGTGTACCGTAGCTAACGACAACAAGTTCGTCCAGCTGGTTTACTGTTTCTTTCAAGACAACATTTAATGTTTTCTGGTTGGAGACAGGGATTGTTTTTGTTTCATATCCGATGAAACTGATGGTGAGTATTTGATTAGGGTTAACATCTATAGAAAAATTACCGTCCATGTCTGTAATGGTACCGATGGTGGTACCTTTGACGGAAATGTTTGCACCTGGTATAGGTTCTCCTTTTGCGTCGATAACCCGTCCGGACAGTTTACCGTCCGTTTGTTCTATACCACCGATGGAATCTGTGTTTGCATGAACTTTTGAAATCACATATCCGGGACTTAAAAATACTGATAATAGTACAGCTTTAGGCAGTAAGTTGCTGCATATTGATTTGGTCATAATATTAAAATTTAATTTAACAATTGAAATACTCTAATTTTCTCTACAAAAACTTTTTAGGTGTGTTATTTACTTCTCTCCATAGGCTAATGATTTAAGATTGCAATTGAATTTGTTCTGGTAGAACTATGAACTATACAGTACGGATAGTTGTAAAAAAGTAGACTTGATTATCGGTTTTGGCTTATCTGTAGAGGTTATTGGAGTCTTCTGGAAGGGAAAAAGGAGAATATTTTTTTTGAAAGAATATCAATTTGACTAATTTTAATATCATTTTTGAAAACATCCAGTAGTTTTATATACCTAATTTTGTCACGGTAGCAAACAACAGACAAGAATAGCCTTAGTTCTACCAGAACTAAGGTATTCACAAAAGCATGATTATCTTTTTGGGATATTTATACTTTTCTGGTTTTAGTTGTAACTGATCGTTACCTCTTTTTTATCGTTTTTGGAAAAACTTTTTGCCACCTCCTGTATATCCTCCAATGTGAATTTGCCTGTTATCCGGATGACCACATAGTCCGAATCTGTGTCGGCCAGCATGATCATTTCGTTGATTAGCTCACCGTTCTGGACGATGTAGAAAGAGGCACGTGTATCGTTGTCCTTGACTCGCATCAGTTCTTCATGCGATTTGCTGATGAGGTTGCTGAATTCTTTTCGCATCTGGTCCCGGACTTCACGCTTGTCGGAAGTGACGATTTGGAGGTTGTTTATTTTTCCTTTCAGATTCATCAGGTTAAGGCCACCACTTTCTACATTAGGGATCATGTCGAACATTTTCTTGGAGATGAAGACGGATGTAACATTATCCATATCGGCATATTTTTCGAATAATTTATCTTGGGCGAAGCACAAGCTAGTGCAGCAAAGAAACAGGATTAGGAATATATTCTTGGATTTCATAAGATTAATCGTTTAAATGTTTGTTTAAAATATTGTTTACTTTATCGATTTCCTGCCCTGCGTCGTTTACCTGGCTGATACCTTTATTGAGATTGTGCGACAGCAGGAGCAAAGCCTTTTCGGCGGCAACGGCGGCATCTTCCGGATTCGTATAAGTGTCATGAAGCCGATCCGGAGCATAAGACGGTACATCGTATTGGAAAAAGCCGATGCAGAGCAGGATAGAGGCTGCGACTCCGCTTAACCAGTATAACGTTCGTCTACGGGTCAATGAACGAGTCTTCTTTTCCTCTGTGGCATCCCAGGCGTCGATCTGCTCTTCCAGCCTGCGGGAAAGTCCTTCGGGTAAAGCCTGCTCTTCCTGGAGGGCTTTATTGATCAGTTCGTCTATATTTTTATCGTTCATATTCGTATGCATAATATTTTTCAAATTGTTCCCGGATTATTTTTCGTGCCCGGGAAAGTAGCACCCGTATGTTGACGGCACTCAGGCCGGTGATCTGTTCTATCTCATCTATCGAGCAGTCTTCGATTCCTCTCAACCGGAGGACTTGCCGCTGATTTTCCGGCAGACGGTTGATGAGATGGCGGACTTGCTCCACTTTATCTTGCATTTCCAGTTCTTTGTCCGGAGAAGAATCTGTCGAGAGGGTGACGGCTTCGGTGACATCTTCATCATGCCTGCCCGCACGGGGAGAACGAAGGAAATCGAGACAAAGATTTTTGACCAGCGTCACGCAGAAGGCTTCCGGATTCCGGACATCGGCCAGTTCATTCCGACGGCTCCACAATTTATAGTAGGCATCTTGCAGGATATCTTCGGCATCGGACTTGTTTTCGACTAATGCGTAAGCGATCCGGAAGAGCTTGGGATGGAGAGGAAGGAACAGCCTTTTAAAGCTTTCAACATCCATCTTTGTGGTCGTTTATTACTTTTTCGATATCGGATGGTTTGATTTTCCCTTTGATACGGATCAGGGCATCATCGCCTCCGTCGGTTGTCAGAATTACCAGTTCACGGATGATATCTTTGTCAATGCGTACCATTACTTTCGTACGGCTACCTCCTTCGTTGGAATTGACCATCGTTTCGTAATTCGGATCTTTCAGTTTTTTGATGGCGGTGCGGAGATCGTTTTTGACGGTACTACCGCATTCCTCGAAAGAAAGGACTTCGATGCTTTTCACACCCATCGTCTCGGTGAACAAGCTGCTTATTTTCATCAAGAACGGGCCGATTGTGACGCGGGTTACGTTTTTCTGATTGGCAAAGTCGTTGAACAGTTTGTCCATGCTTTGGCTGTATCCTGCCTGGCAGGATAGAATGAGGATCAGGATTGCAATGTATTTTTTCATCTTTCTTATGTATTAACCATTATTTAATTCCGTTATTTCCGACTCTTTCAATGCGCGCTATTGAAGAGCGTTCATTAAATAGACGGGAACGGAAAAGAAGTTGTTACAAAGAAAGGAAAAAAATTATTTTTTTTCTTTGTTCTCTGCTATTTCGACAAAGTAAACGCTGGAACAGATGAGTAATATGGCTACCAGTTGTGTCCAGCTGAAACGGTCCTGTCCGAGCGTGAGTGATACGATGGTGGCGACAATCAAAATTAGATAACCATAGAGGGCTACCAGAGTCGTACTCAGATATTTCAGGCCGATAGGGATGAGTAAATAGCTGATGACGGTCGGAAAGATCAGGATGAACATCAGAATAAGGAAAGGTGTCCAATGCAAAGGTAATTCCAGTACCCTGGCATCGAAACCGGTTACCGTCGACACAATAAGGGCCGAAAAAGCTGCTCCTGTAAACGTATATCGCAACATAGTTATCACCCCGACCTTGCTCAATATCCGGTTACTGATAATCAGGTAGGCGGCATACGCGAACGAACTCATCAGGCAAAGCATATTTCCGGTAAAAGCGTCGGCTGCCAGGTCGTCACTCTTTTGTGTCAGGATGCAAAGTAGGGCACCTCCCAGCCCGATCAATATCCCGATAACCTTCATCTTCGTTATCTTCTCTTTGAAAAAGATTACGGCAAGAATGAATACCCAGATTGGTTCGAGGCTGGTGAAAATGGAGCTGGAAACCGGAGTTGTCTTACTCAGTCCGATCAGGTAGAAGAACATAAAGCCATAGATACCTAACGCCCCTAACAGGAAAAGGGATATCTTTTCTTTCCGCGTAGAGGTTTCCGGCTTTGTAAACATTCCGATAATCCAGAAAGCGACTGCTGCAAAAGTGCATCGTATCGTAACACCCGAAAGCGGCGTCATCCAGAGCGGCAGCAGATATTTCAGTGCATTCATGTTCAGACCGCTGAAGGTCTTGGATATTACCATGCTGACGTTGGCTTCTGTAATTTTATTCTTCATGCTCGATACGGTTTGATATTATGCAGATTTAAAATTGTCGTTGAATAGGAAAGAATCCTGTTTGATATATGCCCATGCGGCAGCTATCAGCGCGATCACCATGTTGAAGATAAAAGCGAATTGCTGGGTTTCGATATGGAAAAGGTCTTTAAAAACATTGATGATAAACGGGCAAAGCAGGATTGCCAGGTAATTCATCGCCATCACAAAAGCCAGCGCAAGCGTTACTTTGGACGGGATCGCCGTACGGGTTGTCTTATCGTAAGCGACAGGTTGTATGACGCCGTAGCCGAAGCCGGTAAAGATACAACCTAACCCGATCAACCATTCCGTTCGGGAGACCAGGATGAGTGCCATCCCGATCGCAATGGAAAGCATACAGGCGAACTTTGTCTTTTTCCCGAAATAGGACACAATCTGGTTAAGTATGAATCCCGGTGCCATGATAGCTAAGAAAAAAAGGGAGATCATGATACCCGAATTCCCGCTGGTGAAATGATACTCTTTCATCAGGAACGGTAGGTTGAAACTGATGATAATCACCAGATAGGTGGCCAGCCCGTAGAATGCCATAATCTGCATCAGATGCCGTATCTGTATGCCGAATTTACCGAAACTGCTGTCGGTAGTACCGTATGCGGGCTTCATTTCGGCCTGTGAAGCTACCGGCTTTACGGTTGCATGCATACTTGTATCGGGATAGGGTGAAATATTCTTTTTCAGATAGAACGAAAGAACGATCGAGATCAGCGGAAACAGATAGACGATGAACGGAAGATGCCAGTTTACTTCCGCCAGATACCCGGTCAGAATCGTTGCTAATACTAAGGTCACATTCGTGATCGCGGAACTGAGGCCAAACTGTTTCGTTCGGTATGCCCCTGTGAAAAAGCGGGAGATCAAACCAGTGGAAAGCGGTACGATCAACCCCGAACCGATTCCTAAAAGCGCGCTGACGGCGATCAGTTGCCACATCTTTGTGGAGAGCAAATACAGAATCCCGCTCAACGAAAAGACTACCAGGCCAACTTGCAGTAGGAGGATATTATTGATCTTTTCCGTCAGTTTACCCGATAGGATGATAAAAGGGATGATCAGTAGAGAAGGAAGCGACGAAAGCATCTGTATGTCCAGCTCAGTGGAATGCGGAAAGATAGCAGAAAGTTTCCCTAAGATAGGGGAGACAGCCAGGCCGGGCAATGCATTCAGTGCCGATATCGACCATATACCTATTAGTGTAATAAGGGGAATCGTCCCCTGTCCGGTCTGTATTCGCATAATCGTTTTATTTATTGTATTGAAACAATCCCGAATAGCGAATGTTCACTTTTGGATCTCATCTACTTATAAAATCCTTTTACAAAGCCGTTTTAGGTTAAAATACGAGTAGATTTTGGCACTCTTATATAACATTATTTTAATAAACTCCAAATATCGTATGTTTAACCAAAAACGCAGAACAATTGCGGATAGTAGCTGTTTTTGCCATACAATCGGCTGAAACAAGTCGATGACGCCATTAATAATTAAAAACAAAAAAGACATGGAAGATTCTAATTTCAGAAAAGGTGATGCCAAGACAGCAATCTTTGGCTCGGAAAAGATGTTACAAGCCTCTCCAGTAGACAAAATCCCAGATGGCCCTACCACCCCGGAAATCGCGTATCAAATGGTTAAAGACGAGACGTTTGCCCAGACACAGCCCCGCTTGAACTTGGCGACATTCGTAACTACCTACATGGACGACTATGCAACCAAACTGATGAACGAGGCAATCAACATCAACTACATTGATGAAACGGAATATCCGCGTATTGCCGTTATGAATGCCAAATGTATCAATATCGTGGCGAATTTGTGGAATACCCCCGAACAGGCAAAATGGAAAGCCGGCGCATTGGCTATCGGTTCGTCCGAAGCATGTATGTTAGGTGGTGTTGCAGCCTGGCTACGCTGGCGTAAGAAAAGATTGGCTGCCGGTAAGCCTGCAGACAAACCGAACTTTGTTATCTCTACCGGATTTCAGGTTGTATGGGAAAAATTCGCCCAACTTTGGCAGATCGAAATGCGCCAAGTGCCTCTGACATTGGAGAAGACTACGCTCGATCCCGAAGAAGCATTGAAGATGTGTGATGAAAATACGATCTGTATCGTGCCGATTCAAGGAGTTACATGGACAGGTCTGAACGATGATGTGGAAGCTCTGGACAAAGCTCTCGACGCCTACAATGCAAAGACTGGCTACGATATTCCTATTCATGTGGATGCTGCTTCCGGCGGCTTTATCCTCCCGTTCCTGAAACCGGAATTGAAGTGGGACTTCCGTTTGAAATGGGTTCTTTCCATCAGTACGTCCGGACATAAGTTCGGTCTGGTTTATCCGGGTCTGGGTTGGGTTGTCTGGAAAGACAAGTCATATTTGCCTGATTCCATGTCGTTCAGCGTAAATTATCTGGGTGCCAACATTACCCAGGTCGGTTTGAATTTCTCCCGTCCTGCTGCCCAGATCCTCGGACAATACTACCAGTTCATCCGTCTCGGATTTGAAGGATATAAGGCTGTCCAGGAAAATAGCATGGCAGTTACCCAGTACCTACATGACCAGATTGGCAAGATGGCTCCGTTCGTAAACTACAGCAACGAAGTCGTGAATCCGCTGTTCATCTGGTATCTCAAACCGGATTATGCGAAGAAGGCGAAATGGACACTGTACGACTTGCAGGATAAACTGAAACAAAGCGGTTGGATGGTTCCCGCCTATACATTGCCAAACAATCTTGAAAACTATGTCGTGATGCGTATCGTTGCCCGCCAGGGATTCAGCCGTGACATGGCTGACCAGTTGCTGAACGATATCACGGGAGCCGTAACGGAACTTGAAAAACTCGAATATCCGACTCCTACCCGTATTGCACAGGATAAGAACCAGGAAGTGAAAGGTTCTGTATTTACTCATACAGGTGTACCTCATAAAAAGAAGTAATCATGAATAAAACAATTTCTGTTTCACAAATAAAAGAAGCTGCACAGGAGGCTTACGAGCAATTCAAGGATAATACAGGTGGTAAGAATGCCGATTACATCCCTTATCTGGCTAATATCGACAAGAACCTGTTCGGTATCAGTATCTGCCTGTTGGACGGTAAGATCATTACATTAGGAGATTCTTCCTACCGTTTCGGGATCGAATCTGTCTCGAAAGTGCATACGGCTATCCTGGCACTTCGCCAGTACGGAGCCGAGAAAGTACTGAAGATGATCGGTGCCGATGCTACCGGCCTTCCTTTCAACTCCATCATGGCGATCTTGTTGGAAAATGACCATCCTTCCACTCCGCTGGTAAATGCCGGTGCGATCACGGCTTGCAGTATGGTGCAACCGGTCGGTAATTCCGACAAAAAGTGGGAAGCCATCGTTTCCAACATCGCCGACCTTTGCGGGAGTGCTCCGCAACTGATCGATGAACTGTACAAGTCAGAGACTGCCACCAACTTCAATAACCGTTCTATCGCCTGGTTACTGAAGAACTACAACCGTATCTATGACGATCCGGATATGTCACTCGACCTGTACACCCGCCAGTGTTCGTTAGCCGAACAGCTTTCCATTGCCGCAGCAACCGTTGCCAACAACGGCGTGAATCCAGTTACCAAGAAGCCTGTTTTCGACGCCTCCTTGTCGCCAAAAATCACTTCTTTAGTGGCTACAGTCGGTTTTTATGAACGTACGGGAGACTGGTTGTATACTTCCGGTATTCCGGCCAAAACGGGTGTAGGCGGTGGCGTGATGGGTATCATGCCCGGGCACTTCGGCATCTCTGCCTTTGCACCTCCTTTGGACAGTTCCGGCAACTCTGTAAAGGCACAGTTGGCAATAAAATACATAATGAATAAATTGGGCATCTCCATTTTTGGCAGTATCCGGTTTACAATCACCGATTAAAACGGTTTATTCTTTTAGTTGACGAGCCTTCACGCCTCTGTAGTTTACAGGGGGCGGGAGGCTCGTTTTTTGTGGAAATAATTTTATCATTTTATTATCTTTATTCGGTAAAGTAGCGCATTCTGTAATGTTAAAAAATATTACCCGTAATAGTAATTCCAAAAACATGGGGTAGTAATCCGATTTGGATGGGGTAGTAGTGACATTTTGATAATCCTAAATTCGTATTCCTTTATCATGTCGGATGTGTTTCAATGCAATCTCCCTGTGAGTTGCGCAGAATTTTGGCATGACGACTGTTTTCGTTACTGTGGGTTATCGGATTTATGAGTAATGACGACCGGCTGGGTATCAACTGCTTGTCCGGAGGGAGTGAGATGCGTTTTATTATAATAATCTTCTTTTTTCTTATTTGCAGACTGTACCAGACTCGTGACATAGACTGTGAAGATCGGGAACATCATCATGCCGAGAGCAGCCAGCAGGACCGACAGGATGCGTCCTGTAGGGGTGATCGCGATGATGTTCGAACCTACGGTCGTCACGTCCATGAAAGCCCACCAGAGAGCGTCACTGTAATCCTTGACTTCGGGGTTCACTTTCTGTTCGATCACGAAAAAGATCAGGCTGGAGAAATAGACCATTGCCAGCAACATCGTCAGGTAGGAGACGAAGAGGCCGGAAGCCCGGTTCGAAGTCAGCCAGCCGACGACGATCGCCAGTGCCCATCCGCTGCGTACGAGCGGGATGAAACGCAGGAAATAGGTCACCTCGGCCGAGAAAGTAAAGCCATAGTAATCTATTATATTAAGATAAGGAATCGAAACCAGCAGGAAGAGAAAATGGGTTTGCAAATAATGAATTTTATCTTTTGATAAGAAAAACTCCAATATGAAATCGGCAATGAAGAACATACAGATCCAGAACTGCGTTTTCAGATACGAGGTTTGTGAGATGAACGGTATATTATTGAACGTGTCGATCGAAATATCTACGATGAGGAATAGCGATAGCAGCAATATCATCACATGAAGTACTCCGTAGATACCTCGTTTTTCATAAAAAAAATCATTGAATGCAGTTCTCATTGTTTAGATATTATTTACTAAATGGTGATTTGTTAGTTACTTTTGGATCAAGCCAAAAGTAATAGATATTTCATCGGATGAAACAACAAAATGACACCTTTTGTTTTTAACACTTGTCTGTTAATTAACCAAGTTTGACATCTTGTTGACAAACTAACACAAAAAGGAGTTGTTATACTGTCAATACAAGCGAAACTAAACAAAACAAAATTCACATTTTAATAGTAAAATTCATGGCAAATATTGGAAAAGCAGCAAAACTTGGAGTATTTACTCTTGCGATTATGAATGTTACGGCAGTCGTCTCACTTCGCGGACTGCCGGCTGAGGCTGTGTATGGACTAAGTTCAGCCTTTTATTATCTGTTTGCAGCAATCGTGTTCTTAATTCCTACCTCGTTGGTGGCAGCCGAATTAGCCGCCATGTTCCAGGATAAACAGGGTGGAGTGTTCCGATGGGTAGGAGAGGCCTATGGTAAGAAATGGGGGTTCCTGGCTATCTGGGTACAATGGATTGAAAGTACGATCTGGTATCCGACCGTGTTGACTTTCGGGGCCGTTTCTATTGCGTTTATCGGGATGAACGATGCGCATGACATGACGCTGGCTTCAAACAAAGTGTACACGCTGGTTGTGGTATTGATTATTTACTGGCTTGCCACTTTCATCTCTTTGAAAGGTTTGAGCTGGGTAGGTAAAGTGGCTAAAGTGGGTGGTATCGTTGGTACGATTATCCCGGCTGCCTTATTGATTATCTTAGGTATCGTGTATCTGGCTTCCGGCGGTCATTCCAATATGGACTTCCACAGCAATTTCTTCCCCGACTTCACGAAGTTCGATAATTTGGTACTTGCGTCCAGTATATTCCTTTTTTATGCTGGTATGGAAATGGGGGGTATCCATGTGAAAGATGTCGAAAATCCTTCCGTCAATTATCCGAAGGCTGTGTTTATCGGTGCGTTGATTACCGTGTTGATCTTCGTGTTGGGAACATTCGCATTGGGTATCATTATCCCGCAGAAAGATATTAATCTGACGCAGAGTTTGCTGGTTGGTTTTGACAACTATTTTAAATTTATCCATGCTTCCTGGTTGTCGCCCGTTATTGCCGTTGCGTTGGCTTTCGGTGTGTTGGCAGGTGTATTGACATGGGTTGCCGGTCCGTCAAAAGGTATCTTTGCCGTAGGTAAAGCCGGTTATATGCCTCCGTTCTTCCAGAAAACAAACAAACTGGGTGTACAGAAGAATATCTTGTTCGTACAGGGTATCGCTGTGACTGTATTGAGTTTGTTGTTCGTTGTTATGCCTTCCGTACAGAGTTTCTATCAGATTTTGTCGCAGTTGACAGTGATTCTTTATCTGATCATGTATCTGTTAATGTTCTCCGGAGCTATCGCATTGCGTTATAAGATGAAGAAACTGGATCGTCCGTTCCGTATCGGTAAGTCCGGTAATGGTTTGATGTGGTTCATCGGTGGTCTTGGTTTCTGCGGTTCACTGCTCGCTTTCATTTTGAGCTTCATCCCGCCCAGCCAGATTTCTACCGGTAGCAACACCGTTTGGTTCTCTGTATTGATTATCGGTGCAATCATCGTAGTTGTTGCCCCGTTCATCATCTATGCGTCCAAGAAACCGTCTTGGGTAGATCCGAATTCCAATTTCGAACCTTTCCACTGGGAAGTACAGGCTCAACCTGCTACTGCAAGTCCGAGTGTTACCAAGCCAAGCACAACCGCTTCCGGTCCGAGTTCATCAAACAGCTCTGCTCCTTCGAGCGGAAGTTCTGCATCAACCAGCACGTCTCTGGGAAGCGGAGACAAAGATAAGGATACGCCTAAGTCATAAAGACTAAGTGTTCATTCTACCTAAAAAAAGTAAAGAGTGCCAAAAACTAATAATAACTTCACTTCTCCTTCTTTAAGAAGGGGAATAAAGATTACGACTGCTTTTTGGCACTCTTTACTTATTTTCATTAATTTCTTCCGATGTTGCCTTCAACGGCAACACGAACCAGAAAGTAGAACCTTCGTTCATTTCAGATTCCAGACCGACTCTCCCACCCAGACTGCAGACAATCGTTTGTGAAAGTGTCAATCCTAATCCTGCCCCCTGCACCTCACGATCCAACTTTATGAAGTAGATTTGTTAATACCCAAATAATACGCTGATGCTCGGAGGGCATCATTATCAGTTGCAATCGCGACTCACAGACCAAAGCTACCACAGAATTATTCGCCAGCTTCATGGCAAATACACCGCAGTGCAGCAGGTCTCCGATTCTTCGTATCACGCTCTCCGCAGGTATGGGAAGACCATCTTGACCAAACAGCATTTACCTGCAAAAAAATAAGAAAAGCCAGTAAAATAGCAATTACAACAAAAGCAGTCCCATAGTTACACATTTTATATTTGTTTGAATGTTTTAGTGTGTAAAATTATAAAATATACGGTCTTGCATTTGAGTACATATTTATCCCCTAAAAAGAAATCCAGGTTTTCATAGTATTATTATTTAGTAAAAAATTCCCTTCAAGTTATTGCGGTATTAAAAAATATACTTATCTTTGCACCCGCAAACGAGAAAGG
>OJMN01000599.1_pt1 | contig 22735 bp, 22 predicted proteins | sample 1597261 | NCBI WGS metagenome assembly OJMN01 (sample SAMEA2452130, study PRJEB22498) | human gut metagenome | biome: human feces; feature: human gut; material: feces | place: Australia | collected 2012 | reverse complement strand
GCGGCTATGGGACCGGTTGTTGCATTGATAGGTCTGGAATTGTCTGGTTCGGCTGCAAGTAATGCCGGGCTTTTGGATGATAAGATTGATCCAAAGAATGTGATTGTATTTGCTGTGACATTGGGCGTTGCTGTATTTGGAAATATTTTATTTAGAGGATTTTTGTCGGTAATTCCGATTTTGATTGCAGTAATTGCAGGATATCTGACAGCACTTGCCTGTGGAATCCTAGATTTTACACAGGTAGTAGAGGCTTCATGGTTTGCAATCCCGAATTTTCAGGCGCCGAAGTTTGATATGGGGGCAATTTTAATGATTTTGCCGGTACTTCTGGTTATTACATCGGAACATATCGGGCATCAGGTTGTAACGAGTAAGATCATAGGAAGAGATCTTCTGACAGATCCCGGACTTCACAGATCTTTATTCGGGGATAATTTTTCTACAATGGTGTCAGGTCTGATCGGATCAGTGCCGACTACTACATACGGAGAGAATATCGGGGTTATGGCTGTAACAAAAGTATACAGCGTCCGTGTTATCGGAGGAGCTGCAATATTGTCTATTATATGTTCGTTTGTCGGAAAATTGTCGATGATGATTCAGACAATTCCGGGACCGGTTATCGGAGGAATCTCATTCCTTCTGTATGGTATGATCGGTGCTTCTGGTTTACGTATTCTGGTAGACTCCAGAGTAGATTACGGAAGATCCAGAAACCTGATGTTAACATCCATCGTATTTGTAACCGGTCTGTCTGGAATATCTGTGAATATCGGAACCGTGTCATTAACCGGAATGGTTCTGGCATGTGTTGTTGCCATGGCACTTAGCCTGATATTCTATATCTTAGATAAATTAAAGCTTACCAATGATCGGGAAGTGTAAGGTCTTCTTTTCTCATGGCGAGTGAAGCGCCCGGAACGGAGAAGTTCGGCATGCCGTCTTCGTCCCAGAAGACTTTTCCTATATAGGCATTTCTTCCGGCATCGTAGAGCGGCTGATAATCACCCTCACCTAAGTAACGCTCTTCCTGACGTGCATGATAGACCATAAGATCTTCTGTGTCGTCAGTGGAGCGGGTAAAGCTGTTGTGTCCTGGTCCGAAGAATCCGGTAGCACGGCTGCTTTGGAATACGGGATAAGGAAGTTTGGTCCAGGAAGAAGAATCCAGAAGATCAGAGTCTTCATCTGCATATAAAAGTCCCATATTATAAAGTGCATCTGTACCACTTGCAGAGAATGTAAGGAAGATGCGGCCGCCATGTTTGATAACGGCAGGTCCTTCATTTACCGCAAATCCATGAAGTTCCCAGTTGTACTCAGGATGGGTCAGAAGAACAGATGGAGTACAAATCGTCCACGGATTGGATAATTTTGCAATAAAAATATCAGAAATATTATTCGTTTTCTGTGCCCATACAAAATAATCCTCCCCTTTATGATGGAAGAAAGTATGGTCCAGAGAGAAGTCGGTAAAAGCAATATCATTTTCCACAGTTGTCTGGATTGGTCCCTTGGTGATCCAAGGATCGTTCATCGGATCGTCGCCGGTGCAGGCAAGGCAGTGTGGACGGATCCGCCATGAAGAATGGTCGGAAACGGTTGTGGTGTAATATACATACCAGCCACCCTGGATATAGTGGATTTCAGGAGCCCAGAGGTGTGGACTGACACGGTCAGGACCGATGGGCTCTCTTTCATAAATGACTTTTTCTGTGTAACGTCCGGAATTATCAGTCAGATCTTCGAGTGTATCGGCACAGCGGAGAATGATGTAAAGATACTGATAGGTACCATTTAAGTTGTGCCCGGCATCTGTATGAGAGCCAAGAAAATAATACTTTCCGTCGGTATGTTTATAAATGTAAGGATCGGCGCGGTGATCGGTGCCGCATAATCATTATCCTGAATGTGTCCGATGCCATCTTCACTTCGGATGATGTTACGGATTTCTTTCATTCCGTTTGTATACGTAACCTGTACGGTCTCCGGGTCTGATTCGCATCTTTCTACAAACTGAATACATACTGGTTCTGGCTTTCCATATTTATTCTGTAAAGAACTAAGGGCTGCAACAGAGATTGTTTCCCCATTAGAATCCTGGGTTTTGAGTGCGTCAGTAACAGAAAGTTCATCGCAGGGAAGTACAATCGGAAACCCGCCGTTAAGTGCATACCAGTCCTTCTGGTTATAGCTGTATTCAAGATAATAATGGTCTTTTTCTGGTTTTTCCCATGAGACATTCACGGATCGTATGAAAGCAGATGTCTGCTTATCATGATAGAATTTATCTGCCATAGGAAGTGTAAGTGATTGATTCATAAATCCTCCTTGGGCATTGTATTTATTAGAAAAATAAGGTTTGATTCATTTTAGCATAGAATTAATTGATTGACAAGACAGAAAAAAGTAGTCTAAGATAGTAGGAAAGGGTAACGAATATGTGGCTTTAAGCCAAAAAAATGTGCAAAGGGGAAATAAAAAGATGGTTACGATTAAAGAGATTGCAAAAGAATGCAATGTCTCTGTCGCAACAGTATCAAATATCTTGAATCACAAGCCTGGCGCCAGTGATGAGACCAGAAGAATTGTGATGGCCAAGATAAAAGAGCTGAATTATAAGCCCAATACTGTGGCGAGAAATCTGAAGACTAAGAATACCAGGACAATAGGGGTAATTGTCGAGGATATGACGATCTTCAGTATTCCGGATATTGTAGACGGAATTACGGAACATTGTGAGGAAAATAATTATCAGATACTTTTGATCAATCTGAGATTATTTAAAAAATACAATGATTTTTATTATCACAGAGATGATTATTACGACCAGGTTGAGCAGGAAATTGATAAATTAATCGCAAGGCAGGTTGAGGGAGTTATATATGTAGCTGCTCATGAACGTGTAATGAAGTGTATTCCGGAAAAACTTCCGGTACCGGCCGTTATGGCATACGGATATACACAAAACAAAAATATCCCGTCCATTGTAGTAAATGATGAAGACGGGGCACATCAGATCGTCAAACATCTGGTCGACAATGGCCACAGGAAGATAGGAATTATAACAGGAAAACCGGATAGTATTCATACACAGGAAAGACTTCTGGGTATGCAGAGGGCGTTTTATGAGAATCAGATTCTGTATAATCCCGAAAGTGTATATTACGGGGACTGGACCAGACAAAGTGGTTATAATGGTACGGATCAGCTGTTGGAACAGGGGGTTACAGCGATTTGCTGCATGAATGATCTTATGGCCGGTGGAGTGTATGACAGAATGGAAGAAAGAGGAATGCTTCCGGGAAAAGAGGTCTCGGTAACCGGATATGATAACCGTGAACTTTCAGGATATTATAAGCCGCCGCTTACTACGATATCTCTTCCACTTCATGATATAGGTTATACGGCAAGCGAGGTAATTATGCGTATGGTAGAGGAGAAAGAGCTGAAAGAACCGGATGGTATATATCGTGTAGGATGTCATATGCTGGAGCGTAGTTCGGTCAGAAATCTTAAAGAAAATTCATAATCAAAACAATAAATAATGAAAATCAGAAAAAAATAAGCACTTACAGAAGAAAAAAATGTCTGTAAGTGCTTATTTTATAATAGGTTTGTGCATATTGCACAAAATAAAACGTTTAAGTTCTACCTGCACTTATCATAAAAGTGAGCGTATAATCTAATCAAACAAAGAAACAGGTAAATAAGATAAAAAAATATAAACCTGTAAAAAGAAATTTGCATTGTATATTGGGAAAAAAGGAAAATTGTAAAAAAAGGATATTAAACAATTAAGGAAAAGAAATCGGAGTTAATGTTCTGAGGAAAAGGTTATGGATGACAAGAAACTGAAAACAGTACCATTGAATAAGATCAAGATATCGGATCAGTTCTGGAACAGATATATACATCTGGTAAAAGATGTACTAATCCCGTATCAGTGGGACATTTTAAATGACAGACTTCCGGATGTGGAGACAAGTCATTGTATTGAAAACTTTAAGATTGCGGCGGGAGAAACTGACGGAGATTTTGAAGGGGCAGTATTCCAGGATACAGATGTGGCGAAATGGCTGGAAGCGGTAGCTTATTCACTGGCAGCAGAGCCGGATGAACATTTGTCATATCTTGCGGATAAAACGATTAACCTTATAGGACGTGCCCAATGTGAAGATGGATATCTGAATACTTATTTTACGATTAAGGATCCATCAAAACGTTGGACAAATCTGAAAGAGGGACATGAATTATATACGGCAGGACATATGACGGAGGCAGCAGTTGCGTATTATAAAGCAACCGGGAAAACAGAGTTTCTCGATATCATGAAGAAATTTGCAGATCTCATTTGCAAGACATTCGGACCGGATGAAGGTCAGATCCATGGATATCCGGGACATCAGGAAATCGAGCTTGCGCTTATCCGTCTGTATCATGTAACCGGTGAAAAGAAATATCTGGAAACAGCAAAGTATTTTATTGATACCAGAGGCGTGGGAGAAAATTATTTCCTGGAAGAAGAAAAGAGACCTGAATATAAACAGATATTCCCGGAATTTGCCGGATATGATCCGAGATATTCACAGTCACATGAGCCGGTAAGAGAACAGAAGACGGCAGAAGGACATGCAGTAAGAGCCGTATATATGTATTGCGCAATGGCAGATCTGGCATATGAATACAAGGATAAAGAATTGTTAGATGCCTGCAAGACATTATGGGAGGACATGACAAAACGTCAGATGTATATTACAGGAAGCATCGGAGCATCCGGTCTTCTGGAACGGTTTACAACAGACTATGATCTTCCGAACAACTGTAATTATTCAGAAACATGTGCATCGATAGGACTTGCTCTTTTCGGAAGAAGAATGGCACAGATCACAAAAGATGCTTCATACATGGATGTGGTAGAAAGAGCGCTTTATAATACCTTGTTATCAGGAATAGCACAGGATGGAAAGAGTTTCTTCTATGTAAATCCTTTGGAAGTGTGGCCGGATAACTGTATCGACAGAACTTCCAAAGAGCATGTAAAACCGGTGAGACAGAAATGGTTTGGAGTTGCGTGTTGTCCGCCAAATATAGCGAGAACACTGGCGTCCATGGGACAGTACATATATTTCACTGATAAGAACACAGCATATGTGAACTTATACATTTCTAATGAAGCTCAGATCGAACTGGAAGAAGGATCATTAAAGATTCAGATAGAAAGTGATCTGACGAATACAGGACATATTCGGATGGCAATAACTCCTGATGGAGAGGGTGAACACAGACTGGCACTTAGAATACCGGATTATGTGAAGACCTATACGATCAAAAGAGATGGTAAGATTCTAAGAAATGCCAGAATCAGTCAGTCTTATCTTTTAATAGAAGACATCAAAGAACAGACAGAGATCGAGATTGACTTTGAGGTACCTGCGAAATTCGTAAGAGCGAATCCGAATGTCAGAGAAGATGCAGGAAAAGTTGCTCTGGTAAAAGGACCGTTAGTATATTGTCTGGAAGAAACAGACAATGGGGAAAATCTTCCATCTATCTTCGTTAACACGAAACAGGAGCTGAAAGAAACATTTGAATCCGAACTTCTTGGAGGAGTAACGACGATTCGGTTTACAGGAAAGAAACTGAACATGGATACATGGCAGGATGGTGCATTATATGATACCAGAGAACAGGTATTCGAAGATATAGAACTCAAAGCAATTCCATATCATTGCTGGGATAACCGTAAAACAGGTGAGATGCTGGTATGGATGAAAGAAATGTTTTAATTATTTTGAATCTGTCAGGGAACATAGACCCTGTAGAGAAATATATATCTAAAAGGAGGAAAATCTATGAAAAAGAAAGTAGTGTCAGTGCTTCTTTGTGTAGCTATGACAGCAACTATGCTGCTTGGATGTAGCGCAGGAAGTGAAAAGAGTGATTCTAAGAAATCATCTAAGAGCGAGTCGGGCGGAACAACAGAGATGAAGGTTGACGGGGATGCAACAACCATTAATGTCTGGACATTCATCGAGTTACACCAGAAATTCTACACAGAGATGGCTAAGAAATGGAATGAGACACATCCGGATAAGAAGGTTAAATTAGTACTTTCTAATATGCAGTACGATGATATGCACAACAAATTATCGCTTGCACTGGAATCAGGAAAAGGAGCTCCGGATGTAGTTGATATCGAGCTTGGAAAATTCCCTTCATTCACAAATGGTAAGATCGGACTTATGGATCTGACAGATGCGATTGCACCATACAAAGACAACGTAGTTGAATCTCGTCTTGACATCTACGGAAAAGATGGAAAATATTACGGATTCCCAACACACGTTGGTACAACAGTTGCATTCTACAATGATGATCTGTTAAAAGAAGCAGGAATTGATTACACAACAATTAAGACCTGGGATGACTTCAAAGCAGCCGGTGTGAAATATCATGAGAAAACAGGTAAGAACTTCGCTTGTGCTGAGACAACAGCTCAGTGGATGGTTAACCTTATGTTAGCTCAGAAAGGTACTGATTACCTTGACAAAGATGGTAACCTTGACCTTACAAATGATAAAGTTGTAGAAGTACTTCAGTACATCAAAGATATGCAGGATGCAGGCGCACTTGCAACAGTAGCTGGTGGACAGCCGGATAACGAAGAAGCTTATCCAGAATACAACAGCGGTAACTTTGCAGTACAGATCATGCCTTTCTGGCAGACATCAAGATTTACAAACTACATGTCTGACCTTGAAGGAAAGATTGCAATCGCAGCTCCTCCGGTATTTGGAGACAACGATGCAGTTAAGACAATCGGTGGTGGTGGAACCGGTACAGCAGTTGTAAAATCTTCTAAGAATGCAGACCTTGCAGCTGAAGTATTCGCTTACATCAAACTGTCTGAAGACGCTAACAAAGAAGTTTGGAATGTATTAGGATTTGACCCTGTTAATACATCTGTATGGACAGACACAGATCTTACTCAGAATCCGGACAACCAGTTCGTAAAATACTTCAAGACAAAACCATTCGATACTTTGCTTGAACTTCAGGATAGCATTGGAGGACTTGCTTCTTATACAAGTTCAAAATACCCATCTATCAACAATGAGTTCTGCACAACAACACTGAACAATATTTATGAAGAGGGAATGGACGTAAAAGATGCACTGAAACAGTCTCAGGAAACTCTTGAAAATGAATTCGGCGACAAATAAGATTTGCAAATAAGAAATTAGTAATGTAATAATCAGGGGGTTGCGTGCAAAAACTGCCGCATCCCCTTCTTTTTAAGAAGGAGGATACATAAAACCATGAAGAAATTTTTCTATTCTCAGAAATTAGCTCCTTATGTGTTTATCCTTCCTTTTGTCCTCACTGTTATATTTTTCTGGGCAGTTCCAATCGCGAACGGAGTCCTTTTAAGTTTTCAGGATGTATTACAGGATAAATGGGTTGGATTGGATAATTATAAGAGACTTCTGTCCGATAAGATCTTTTTAAAAGCTTTGTTTAACAGTACACGTTATATGATCGGAACACTGGTACTTCTGATCCCATTTCCGATGCTTTTTGCAACACTTCTGAACAGTAAGCTGATGAAGAAACCTGGATTTTTCAAATCCATCTATTTCCTTCCGGCACTTACATCAGTCGTAGTTGCAGGTACGATCTTCCGTCTGATGTTTGGTGAGATGGAGACTTCTCTTGCCAACCAGGTGATCGGAATGTTCGGACTTGGACCAATTAAATGGTTAAAGAATGATCTGACCGGTTATTTTGCACTGTTACTTCTGGCATGCTGGAGATGGACAGGTGTTAACATCCTGTACTTCCTTGCCGGATTACAGAGTATTTCAACAGATCTTTATGAAGCGGCTTCTATCGATGGAGCAAATAAGTGGCAGCAGTTTACAAAGATTTCCCTTCCACTTCTGAAACCAACAACCGTATATGTGTTAACGATCAGTATCTATGCAGGACTTGCAATGTTCAATGAAAGTTACATGTTATGGAAAGGTAACAACTCACCGCAGAATATCGGACTTACGATCGTCGGATATCTGTACAGGCAGGGAATTGAAAAACGAGCGATGGGTTATGCCTGCGCGGTAGGTCTTGTACTTCTGATCATCGTTATGGTCGTCAACATGATCCAGCTGGCAGCGACAGGAACATTCAAGAAGGAGGAAAGATAGTATGGGCGAAAAGAGAAAAAATAAAGACCGGCTTTGTACAATATTGATGATCGTCTTCTTCTCGATCCTGGCTATCCTGGTGATCCTTCCGATTTATACAATCTTTCTTGCCAGCTTTAAACCGGGCGGAGATCTTCTTCAGTATGGTCTGAACCTTGGAATTGACTGGAGCCGTATGAGTCTTGATAACTATGTACTGCTGTTTACCGGCCAGCATGATTACTGGAGATGGTTCTTTAACAGTATCACTCTTACAGTCGTTACAGTAGTGGCAACACTTCTTGTAAGTGCATTTGTAGGATACGGATTTGCAGCCTATGAATTCAAAGGAAAGAACTTTATGTTCGTAATCGTTCTCCTGATCTTATCTGTTCCACTGGAGGTTATCATGCTTCCACTGTACAAACAGATGACAACATGGGGACTGATGGATAACTATATCGCAATTGTATTACCATTCGTTGCACATGCATCTACAATCTTCTTCTTCAGACAGTATCTTCTGGGACTTCCGAAGTCACTTCTGGAAGCAGGACGAATCGACGGAGCAACAGAATATGGTATCTTCTTCAAGCTGATCATGCCGATCATGAAGCCGGCATTTGCAGCTATGGCGATCTTAAATGGTATGAATGCATGGAATAACTACCTGTGGCCATTACTGGTAATCCGTTCTTCAGAAAAATACACACTGACACTTGGACTGAACACCCTGATCAACCCATACGGAGATAACTATTCACTCCTGGTTGTAGGTTCGTTCTTCTCAATCATTCCTATCTTTATACTGTTTGTATGTTTCCAGCAGTATTTCATCGAAGGTATGACAGCAGGTGCGGTAAAAGAGTAATCATTGTAATAATAGGAGGTTGAAAATGAGTAAGACAGCAAAGATGATCATTGATAAAGATTTCCAGATTTCCAAAGTAGATGAAAGAATCTATGGCTCTTTCATCGAGCATCTCGGACGTGCCGTGTATGATGGATTATATCAGCCGGGCAATCCTCTGTCAGATGATGATGGATTCCGTAAAGATGTCATTGATTTGGTAAAAGAACTGGATGTACCGATCATCCGTTATCCGGGTGGAAACTTTGTATCTAACTTCTTCTGGGAAGACAGTGTTGGACCTGTAGAAGAGCGTCCGGCGCGTCTGGAACTTGCATGGAGAAGTCTGGAAGAGAATAAGATCGGATTAAATGAGTTCGCAAAATGGACAGACAAAGTAAATTCCAACATGATGATGGCAGTCAATCTTGGTACAAGAGGAATTGCAGATGCCTGCAATCTTCTGGAATACTGCAACCATCCGGGCGGAACAAAATATAGTGATCTTCGTATCAAACATGGTGTAAAAGATCCACATAATATCAAAGTATGGTGCCTGGGTAATGAGATGGATGGACCTTGGCAGCTCGGACACAAGACAATGGAAGAGTACGGACGTCTTGCAGAAGAGACAGCAAAAGCAATGAAACTGATCGATCCGTCTATCGAGCTGGTATCCTGCGGAAGTTCTGCTCTTGATATGCCGACATTCCCGAAATGGGAATCTACAACACTGGAAAGTACATATGATTATGTTGATTATGTATCTATGCATCAGTATTATGGAAACCGTGATAATGATACTGCTGATTTCCTTGCATGCTCAGATGATATGGATGAATTCATCCGTACCGTTGTCGCAACATGTGATTATGTAAAAGCGAAAAAACGTGGTAAGAAAGATATCAATATCAGTTTTGATGAGTGGAATGTATGGTTCCATTCGAATGCAGCTGATGATGACATCACACAGAACCATCCATGGCAGGTAGCACCTCCGATGCTGGAAGACATTTACACATTTGAGGATGCACTGGCAGTTGGTCTGATGCTGATCACATTGTTAAAACATGCAGACAGAGTAAAGATTGCCTGCCTGGCACAGCTGGTTAATGTTATCGCACCGATCATGACAGATCAGGGCGGCGGAGCAGCATGGAAGCAGACGATCTTCTATCCATTCCTTCACGCTTCCAAGTATGGCCGTGGCGTAGCACTGATGCCTCTGGTACAGACAACAAAGCATGATACAGCAAAACATGAAAATGTTACTGACGTAGAAAGCGTTGCAGTGTATAATGAAGAGAAAGAAGAGCTTACAATCTTCGCTGTTAACCGTACACTGGAAGATGATATTGAACTGACAACAGACTTAAGAGGTATGGAAGGATTCCATCTGGTAGAGCATATCGTTATGGAAGAATCTGATCTGAAGCTGGTAAATAGTTCTTACGAAGAAAAAGTAGTACCAAAGACAGTAAATCGTTCAAAGATGGATGGTGGAATCATGACAACTCTTCTTGGAAAAGCATCTTGGAATGTAATCAGATTAAGTAAGTAGAGGCGGTTAAGATATGAAATTTTGGGCAATTGACAGTCCGGTAATGAGAGTGCTTGGACGACTGGGGGATATTATTATACTGAACATGATCTTTGTGGTCGGATGTATTCCGGTGATCACCATCGGAACTTCCTTAAGTGCTCTGTATGCGGTGGCGATGAAGATGGCAAGAGGTGAAGATCCGTCGGTGTGGAAGGAATTCTGGAAAGCCTATAAGAGGAACTTCAGACCGGCAACCATCTGCTGGCTGGTCATGGCTGTCATTGCCATACTGCTGTTTGTGGATTTCCGGATCATCGGAGTTCTGAAAAGAGGCAGCGAAAGTATGTACAGTATTATGCGTATTGTACTTGCAGTGATCCTTGGAATGTGGATGCTGATGTTCCAGTATCTGTTTCCATATATTGCAAGATTTGAAAATGGAATCTTTGCAACACTGCGCAATGCACTGCTTCTCGCGGCAGCGCATATTCCATCTACGATCGTGATCGTAGGCTTAAGTGTCGGATCGCTCATCTTAACATTGTTCACATCCAGATCCTTTGTGATCGCAAGTATTATATGGGTGTTCTTTGGATTTGCGGTACTGGCATATGTACAGGCGTTTCTCCTGTGCAGGATTTTTGAAAAATATGAAAAGTAAATTGTATTAGTAGTGTTCCAATAAGATCCTCGGAAAGAGGACGGAAAATGGGCAATATTATATACATGCGGCTATAATTACTTTGTTCAAAGCCGTTGTTTGTATATAATATTGCCTGTTTTTGTAGATGTCAAAGTATGCAGGATAAGTTGTCGTCTGCAGGAACTGTCAAAGGCAGTTCCTTACGAATCTTCCGGCAGAGATGTCCGGTTCTGTGGTGTTATACGGCTGCTAATTCGTCAATAATCTGCTGCAGGTTTTTTTCTACAGAATCGGTAACATTGGTTGCGTATTTATCGATACCGGGAGCAGCATTTGCCATGGCATAGCTTGTACCGGCGGTCTGTAGCATTTCGACATCGTTATACTGATCTCCGAATACGACACAGTCTTTTGCTTCAATATGTAAATGATCGATCAGATCTTTTAATGCACTTCCCTTGTTGGCGGTCGGGCAGATGAAGTCTACCCAGAGATTGCCGGAAGTAACAACCTTGATGTCGGATGAAAACATTTCTTTTAGATGTTTTTCACACGCATCGGTTCCGCTGTAATCGCAGACTGCAATCTTAAGGATCGGTTCCGGAATCTCCGTTTTGGGGTCATCGATGAATTTCATATTATTCTGGATGACATTTACCATGTGATTATAGAATTCCTGATTTTTCGAGGTGCTGTAGCAGACACGTTCGCCGGAGATAATACAGTTGTATTGTGGATATTTGGCAACTTCATCCAGGATACGGTAAGCAAGGTCCAGCTCAATAATTCCTTTGGAAATAGTCTCTTCGTTGTATATGCAGAGAGAGCCGTTTTCGGCGATGTATGCAATATCGTCCTGAACCGGAGTGAACAGTCTGCGAAGGTTCAGGTACTGACGTCCGCTGGCAGCTGCAAACATGATCCCGTGTTCTTTCAGTGTACGGATCTGGTCGAAAACAATTGGATTTACATCATGTGCGCCGTTTTGAAGTAGTGTGCCATCAAGATCGCTGGCGATTAATTTAACCATAAAAAACTCCTTATATAAAACATTTCTGAAAACATTGATATTTATTTCGCTACTAATTATAATATAAATGAGTAAAATATGAAAGATAAAGGTAGGAACAGGGATATGAAGATTGGAATTGCAAATGATCATTCTGCAGTAGACATGAAAAATGAGATTGTAGAATATCTGGAAAGTCTGGGACATGAAGTCGTGAACTATGGAACAGATTCTTATGAAAGCTGTAATTATCCGGAATTTGGTGAGAAGATCGGGAATGCAGTGGCAAGCGGCGAAGTAGAGCAGGGGATCGCAATCTGCGGAACCGGTGCCGGAATCTCGCTGGCAGCGAATAAAGTAAATGGAATCCGTGCAGTAGTGTGCAGTGATCCATATACAGCAAGAATGGCGAAAGAGCACAACGATGCGAACGTGATCGCATTCGGGGCACGTGTGATCGGTATCGAGACTGCGAAATGCATCGTGGATGAGTGGCTGAATGCTAAGTTTGAAGGCGGAAGACATGCCACAAGAGTGGACATGATCATGGACGTGGAAAAGAGAAATCATAATTTATAGAATACATTTTTGAGATATAGATATATTATGGATATGGAGGAAGAGACTGCTGACGGTGGTCTCTTTTTTTAGGACAAAAAACGACACGCAGAGGTTGTGTGATCTGCATGCCGCCTTTTATATCATATTATATTGGAGAAATGAAAAAAATGATAATATCTGTTTTAAAATTACCTTTTATAACTTATTTCTGGTGAGCTGCTTCGTACTCTCTGAAAGCATCTACCTTTGGCTGAGAAGAGCATCCCGGAACGAATTCGTTTGTCAGGAAAGCGTCTGTTAATTCTTCTCTTAATTTGTTACCGATTGTGAAAGCTCCCATACATGCGATGTTGGCATCGTTGCTGAGACGGGCTCTTTTCGCTGAGTAGATGTCTGAAAGTAATGCTGCATAAGCGCCTTTTACTTTATTAGCTGCGATAGAAACTCCAAGACCTGTTCCACAGATCAGGATTCCGCGGTCATACTCGCCGGAAGCAACAGCTTCTGCAACTGCAACTGCTGTGTTAGCATAGATCGGATCTTCGCTTCCGAAGTCTTTGATCTCTCCATAACCCTTATCTTCCATAAATTTGATCAGTTCCTCTTTTGCCTGCTGTGCGTTTGGATCACATCCGATTGCGATTTTCATAGTGAATATCCTCCTTAGATATAAAAATTAAAATGTTTTAATGAATTACTGTTTGCTGAAATGTTTTCCTGCTTAATATATGTCTTCTATATTAAGCAGCTTTATTTTGCATCGTGCGCTTTGATCGCATCGCGGATCAAAGTGTCGAATTTGTCTGCCTGCCATGCAGCACGTCCTGTAAACAGACCATCGATGGATGGCTGAACGATCAGATCACATGCGTTTCCTGGATTTACGCTTCCGCCGTAAAGTGCCGGAATTTCATCGGCTGCATCACCGAAGATCTCGTGTAATGTCTGTTTGATGACTTTGTGCATCTCTTCTGCGTAATCGGCAGAAGCAGGAGTTCCGTTGACTCCGATAGACCACACAGGTTCGTATGCTACCCAGATGTTCTTTGCGTCTTCGACAGATACACCATGGAATCCTACTTTTAACTGTGTACGGAGTACTTCAGCACTGATGCCGAATTCTTTCTCTTCAGCAGTCTCGCCGATACATAAAAGAGTTTTGAATCCATGTTCCAGTGCGCAGAGAACTTTCTTGTTCTCTTCGATATCCGTTTCGCCAAATACATGACGACGCTCAGAGTGTCCGATCATGACAAGTCCGATGCCAGCCTCCTGTAACATCAGAGGAGAAATCTCTCCTGTAAACTGTCCCTGTTCCTCCCAGCACATATTTTGTGCGCCTAAGCGGATGTTCTTCTGGTCAATAGCTTTTGAAGCACTGTCCAGAGTTGTATAAGAAGGAATAATGAAAAGTTCAATCTCATCCCTGCTTATATCTTTTGTAAGAGATTCCAGCTCCTGAAGATAGGAAACGGTATCTTTTATGTTCTTGTACATTTTCAAGTTACTTCCAAAGAAAAGTTTTTTACTCATGATACCCTCCAGTTTCGATATTTTGCTTTTTTTGGTTGTTTTGATTATATCTCTAAAATAGAAGAAAAGCAATAATAAAAACGAAAATAAACGAAACAAAATGAAAATAAAGCCAAAAAAGTGACAAAACCTTAACAAACTATTGAAAAATGCACAAAAAATGAAAAACGAATCTATGCAATTGTGATAAAGTTACGAAAAAGTGATAAAAACTATTGCAAAAAACAAAAAAGAAATGTAAGATATAGACATCGAAACGAAAACAAAACCGAAAGCGAAACGAAAAAGAAAGGAAAGTAAAGAATTATGAGTACACAGTATAAACCAATTACAGCAATCACAATGGGAGATCCTGCAGGTATCGGACCTGAGATCGTAGTAGGAACAATGTTAAGTGAAGAAATCCACGACTGCTGCCGTCCATTCGTAATCGGAAGCATCGCAATCATGGAAAGAGCTGCAAAGGTTCTCGGAAAAGAATTGAAATACAACAAGATCGAAGATCCATCAGAAGCAAAATATGAATTCGGAACAGTAGACATCATTGAGACTGGTGATTACGATACAGACTCTATCGAATGGGGAAAAGTTCAGGCACTTGCAGGACGTATGGCAGTTGACTGGATCATGAAATCCATCGAACTTGGACAGGCAGGAAAGATCGATGCAGTTTCTACAGCACCAATTCACAAAGGAGCAATCAAGCTGATCGGAGTAAAAGAACCTGGACATACAGAGATCTATCAGAATGCAACACATTCTCCATATGCACTGACCATGTTCTCATGTCACAAATTAAGAGTATTCTTCGTAAGCAGACATATGTCACTGGTAGATGCATGTCACTACGCTACAAAAGATGTCATCCTGGAAGATGTCATCAACATCGATAAAGAGTTAAGAAAAGTCGGAATCGAGAATCCACTGATCGCAGTTGCAGGATTAAACCCACACAACGGAGATAACGGATTATTCGGACGTGAAGAGATCGATGAGATCGAGCCTGCGGTAAAAGCAGCTCAGGAAAAAGGAATCAATGCAATCGGACCTTGCCCGGCTGACTCCGTATTCCACATTGGAAAATCAGGTAAATTTGATGCAATCCTTTCTTTATATCATGATCAGGGACACATCGCTTGTAAGACATTAGACTTTGAAAAATCTGTAACACTTACATTCGGACTCCCATTCATCAGAAGTTCTGTAGACCATGGAACAGCATTTGATATTGCAGGTAAAGGAATTGCAGGATGCATCAGTATGATCGAGTCTACAAAAGTAGTTGCAGAATACGCAGCAAAACAGCACGAGAAAAAAGAAGCTTAATCAAAAGTGATAACAAGGTAATAACAGAGGTTCATAAAAGGGGTGTCGGATCCCTTTTATGAATGGCTTATATGTGAACGGATAGAAAGAGAGGAAAGTGCCATGCCTTTGATAGGAGCAGTTGCAGATGACCTGACAGGAGCAACAACGACAGGCGTATTATTAGCGAGATCGAAAGCAAGAACAGCAGTATTTTTTAATGAGGAAGCAGCACAGGAAGCAAGAGAGACAGCATCTCTGGATGCAATCCTGATCAGCAGTAACTCAAGACCACTTCCAAAAGAGGAAGCATATGACAAAGTAAAATCAGCTACCAATGCATTAAAAGCAATGGGCGTAAAATACTTTTCAAAACGTATCGATACAACTTTACGTGGCGGCGTAGGAGTAGAGATCGACGCAATGTTAGATCAGTTAAATGAAGATGCGATAGCAGTTGTCGTACCGGCAATGCCACAGTCCAGAAGAATCCTTGTTGGCGGATATTCAGTGATCGACGGAGTTGCACTGATTAACACACCGGTTGCGCAGGATGTACGTACACCGGTAAAAGAGAATTACATACCAAGACTTCTTGCAGGCCAGACCAGAAGAAAGGTCGGGCTGGTTACATTAGATCAGGTTCTGAAAGGAAAAGACGGAATCAAAGAAGCTCTTACCGGAGTAAGAAATGATGGCGCAGGTGTCATTATTGTGGATGCGATCACATTGGAAGATGTAGACCAGATCGCACAGGCTTGTATCGATCTTGACTGGGACGTAGTCGCAGTGGATCCGGGACCGTTTACTTCAAAACTTGCATACAGAAGAGGACTCATTCAGGAAGAACAGCCGAATGTACCACCGGCAGCAAGTGAAGCAGGAAAGACTGTTCTGATCGCAGCCGGAAGTGCAACACCGGTTACGAAGAAGCAGATGCAGGTATTATGTGAAGATTCCAGACATGTCAGAATCAGTGTAGAACCAATCCCACTGATCAATGGTGGAGATGAAGCGTTAGATGAAGCGTTCAAAGCTGTGAACAAAGCAGTTGAACTGATCGAAAGTGACAAGCAGCCAAGAGCGATCCTATTCGAAACAGCACTTCACGGAGAAATTTTAAATCTGGACGAAGAAGATAAAAAACGTGGCTATGCAGGCGGAATGAGTGCGAACCGTATCAATGCCGGACTTGGAACTATTATCTCACAGGTACTGGAACAGGTAGGAAGAGAGAAAATCGCCGGTCTGTATACTACAGGTGGTGACACGATGGTAAATGTATGCTATCAGCTTGGAGTTGAGTGCATCGAAGTGATGGACTACGTAATTCCACAGACAGACGTCGGAAGATTAGTCGGAAAATATGACGGACTTCCGGTCGTAGGAAAGGGCGGACTTACAGGTAATGACAATACAGCCTGCGATATCGTAGAGCGTCTGTTTAAGGAAGCAGCAAGATAGCATCAGGGGGAACCATCCTGATCATAAACGAAAAACGCATCATAAAGAGAAAAGGAGAGAGAAAATGAGCGAAGAAAAAACACAGGTTCAGAATGCAAGAAAAGATTTAGACATTCTGAATAAAATGAAAAACCTCCCGGGAGGTCTGGTAATCATTCCATTGGTAATCGCAGTTGTATTTGCAACATTTGTACCACAGGTATTCCAGATTGGTGGATATGTAACAGCACTTTTCTATGAAGGAAATGCATGTATGATGGGATTCTTCCTGATCGTATGTGGATCTATGATCGACATCAAACAGGTAGGTATGCCGCTTTACAAAGGTGTAATTATGACAGGTACCAAGTTCTTACTTGGAGTTATTGTTGGTCTCGTTGTTGGTAAGATCTGCGGACCAGAAGGATTCCTCGGAATCGCACCATTTGTATTAATTGCAACAATTACAAACTCAAACGGATCACTGTACATTTCCCTTTCTTCACAGTTCGGAAATGCTACAGATACAGGGGCTATCTCAATCCTGTCATTGAATGATGGACCATTCTTCACACTGATCGCTCTTGGTGCAACAGGACTTGCAAATATCCCGATCAAATCCCTGATCGCAGTATTAGTTCCACTGCTTATCGGATTTATCTGGGGAAATCTTGACAAAGGATTCCGTGATGCTTGTAAGACAGCTCAGCCAATCGTAACATTCTTCATGACCATTTCAATTGGTGCGAAGACAGATATCAAGACAATCCTGACAGCAGGTGCTTCCGGTATCGTACTTGGACTGATTTCTGCAGCAACAGCAGTTATCTTCTTCTTCGTAATCAACCTTCTTCTTCCAAAGAAGGAAAGAAATGCGATGGGTGCAGCCATCGGTACAACAGCCCTGAACTCAGCTATGACACCTGCTGCAGTTGCAGAAGCTGACCCTTCAATGGAAGGAATGGTAAGTATGGCAACAGCACAGTGTGCAACAGCTTCTATCATTACCCTGTTCCTCTGCCCGTTCATTACAGCAGCATTTGATAAATGGATGCAGAAGAGACAGAAAGGTATTTACAGTCCGGAAGGATGGGCTTACGATAAAGTAAAAGCAAACTAATCTGAAATAGCAATATAGTACGAGTAGTACAAACATTTCCAGTCCTTTTATATGTCAAAGTATAAAAGGACTTTTCTAAAAAAGAGATAAATAAAAATCAACAGGAGGTAATGTTAAATGAGCATGGTAGAAAAAGAGACAAAAGTAGTGAATGAGAATAAGATGATGGTGAATATGACAAAAGAAGCATTGTATGACTTCCTTTTATTCCACGCATATTCCAAATTCAGCGGATTTCTGGTAAATATACTGGGACTTGCAGTTGCATTTATGGGAATCTTCTCGTATACAACCGGAAGAGTGAGTGGCATAGGAGCGGCGCTTTATCTGGTGGCAGCGGTAATATTCCTTGGCGGCACACCGTTCCAGCTTAAGATGAGAGCAAAAAAACAGGTTGTTGTAAACAGAGAATATAATGCGCCGGTAGAATATACATTTTCCGAAAAAGGAATCACACTCGAGCAGAATGGAGAAAGTAAGACATACGAGTGGGAACAGATCGAACGTGCGGTAGTTACACCAAAGACAATTGGAATCTATTATGCACCGGAATGTGCGATGATACTTCCAAAAGAAGATTTCGGAGATCAGTTTGTACCGATTTTTACAACAATTGCAACACAGTTAGGACAGAGTAAGGTAAGAATGAGATAACAAATGTTCTCAAAAAGGAGCTGTCTGTATGCTTGACAATTGATATAAAAAGTGTAAACTGATTTATTAAGAGGATAGTTGCGGGGAGGCTGCCATGGAAGAACGTAGAAATGAGATATTAAAAGAACTTGACAGAAAAGGAAGAGTAAAAGTTACAGATCTGAGCAAAGAATTCGGCTGCTCAGAGGTAACGATAAGAAATGACATCAAAGCGATGGATATAGAAGGGTTGTTGAAACGTACCCATGGCGGAGCAGTAAAGGTCGAGACAGAGACGGAACGGAAGTATTCGGCAGAGACGATCTACCGGAATGTTACACAGAAGAAGCAGATTGCAGAGGCAGCATATGAATTTCTGGATGACAGGGATACGATCATTATTGATGATGCATCAACCAGCTTTTACCTTGCACAGGAGATTAAGAATCATCCGGAGAAGCGGATCGCAGTTGTAACCAATTCTCTGATTGCGGGAAATGAACTTGCGGGAGTCGGACATGTGGAATTATCGATTGCCACACCACAGATGGAAGTGAAAAAGGCGATCATGAAGGCGGCAGAGAAAGTATATGTACTGGCAGACAGCAGTAAGTTTGGCGGAGGCTATCTGTCTGTAATCTGTCCAACGAATGAAGTGGATAAGATTATTACAGATGATGGAGTATCAAAAGAGGATATCCAGAAGGTAAAAGAACTGGATATACCGTTGGTTATCGCGTAACGGGAGAGGTACGGATGGAAAGACAGCAGAAAGCCTATAAAGGTGTCATAGACTATTTTAAAAAGAAGATCATGGACGGAGAATTGCGTCCGGGAGAAAAATTGCCGCCGGAGAGAGACATTGCAGAACGACTGAATGTGAGTCGTAATTCGGTGCGGGAAGCAATTCGTATCATGGATATGACAGGAGTGATCTCTTCACAGCAGGGATCAGGAAATTACATTACATGTGAGTTCCAGAAGAGCCTTGCGGAGACCATGACAATGATGTTCGCTATGGATCAGATCGATTATAAGCAGATCAGTCAGATTCGTCAGGCACTGGAATGCCTGGCATTTTCGCTTGCCATAGAACATGCATCGTACGAACAGATAAAAGAAATGGAATCATTGGTAAAAGAGCTGGATAAAAGTACCGATGATGTAAAGAATGCGGCTCTGGATAAGAAGCTTCATTTTATGCTTGCACAAAGTTCGGGGAATATTCTGGTACTGGATTTTCTGGAAGCGTGTTCCGGCGTTATAGATTCGTTTATTCATGATATGCGTGCAGCGATTCTGCGCACGGAAGAACGGAAAAAATTGTTAAATGAATGTCATAAAAAATTGATAGAAGCACTGAAAGAGAAAGATGAAACGAAAGGTCAGGAAGCATTAAAACGCCACTTTATGCTGATCAATGAGATTCTGGAAGAGCGGGAAAATAGAAAAATATAGGGAGCATAAAAGGAAAGAGGCTTTGCCAAGAAGCCATATCTCAGAGAATCCCTTCCGACAGAAAACCTGGAATTGATGAACGGAATTAAGAGGGTGTTTGATCCGAAGAATATTTTGAATCCACACAAAGTTGCACAGTTATAAATTACTGTCAGATAGAAGAACTTTTGACGTATAATTTCATATTTTATAGCAGATGGGAGTATATCCTGTCTGCTATTATTTTGCATATCTATAATAGGAAAGGAATGGAACTATGGCGTATTCGATCATGTTGGATGCCGGACACGGCGGTGCAAAAGATCCTGGAGCAGTCTATGAAGGACGTCAGGAAAAAGATGACAACCTGAAACTTGTGCTGGCAATTGGAGAGATACTGTCGGACAGAGGACTGGATGTAGAATATACGCGGACAACAGATGTCTATGAAACACCTTATGAGAAGGCGATGAAAGCAAATAATGCGGGAGTTGATCTTTTTGTTTCTATTCACAGGAATTCGTTTCCTGTAGATAATGAAGTGGAAGGTGTGGAAAGCCTGGTCTATGATCTGTCCGGGTTAAAATATGAAATGGCACAGAATATCAATGAGCAGCTGGAAGGTGTAGGGTTTGTGAATCTGGGGGTGAAAGCAAGACCGAATCTTGTAGTCTTGAAACGTACAAAGATGCCGGCGGTGCTGGTAGAAGTCGGATTCATCAATTCGGATACAGACAATCAGCTGTTTGATGATAATTTCCAGGATATTGCACAGGCAATCGCGGATGGAATCCTGGATACACTGGAAAGTAACGGCCTGATCCAGGAAGAAAAAGTTCCGGTGTACCGGGTGCAGGACTGTTCCGCAATCAGCGCTATGCGAACCGGCTGCTGAATGAGCTGCTGGAACAGGAATATCCGGCATACATTGACCGGTCCGGTCCGTATCACAGAGTCTATGTGGGTGAATTTGACAACCTGAATGATGCGGTACAGATGGAACGGCGCCTGAAACGGGCAGGATATCAGACATTGATCGTACAATGAAAAAATTAACATAGATTTTTCATTACTGAGATATTCTATTTAACATAGCCTTCTTATACTTGAATCAGCAAATGAGATAGAGAGAAGATTCAAGGAAAACGGGAGGCGTTTTGAGATGAAAAGTTTATGGAATATGTTGAATAAAGAATTTACAATAGAAGGAGCGGTCAGTGCATTTCTGGTGATCAATATCATTGCCTGGACGCTGATCACAATGGGAGTAGGGATGCTGGTTTGTAAGTTCCTTGGATTCTCGATTGGCGGTAACATGACGAATCTTATGTGTGCGGGAATCTATGGCGGTCTGATCGTGGGATTGATCGGAGGAATCCTGTATCTGTATGAGTTATACAGACATCATTCTATGGAATAATAAGAATAAATATATAATTATAATGTAATAAAAAGATCTGCTTTACAGAAAAATGTAGGGTAGATCTTTTTGTGTACAGAGGTTTTCTGTATGATGAGGAATGGAAAGCAGATTGACATGGCAGTATTTTCATAATATGATGGAATTACTTTGAGAAAAGATGAAGAAACAAGAGTATCAGGAGAGACGGAGGATTATCAATATGGCGGATAGATTGGAATTTAAAGAAAAACTGGCGGGAATTCTGGCGCTGGCAGAAGGACAGAATGGAAAAATCACAGTAGATGAAGTGGAAAAATACTTTGAAGAAGACGGACTTTCGCAGGAACAGATGAATCTGGTCTGTGATTATCTGTTATCGATGAAGATGGCGGTAGTCGGATACAAACAGACCGGAGGGACGGTAAAAGAGGCTGAGAAAGAAGAAAAACAGCCATTAAGTGCAGAAGAACAGAAATACGTGGAAGAATATCTGCGCGGACTCGGGGATATGAAAGAAGAGACACAGGAAGAAGTACGTATGGCTTATTATCTGCCGAAAGTAGTGGAAGAAGCGGTCAGATTGCATCATCCGGAAGTGTTTATCGGTGACATGATCCAGGAGGGAAATATAGCATTGATGGTCGCATTGAAAGAGATTCCGAAGGAAAAAGACGAAGAAGAGATTCTGGAGCAGGTGCGTGCCGGAATGATGGCTTCCCTGGAGTCGCAGACAGAGGTGAAAAGAAGAGATCACAAGATGGTTGAAAAAGTGACAGAACTTGATGAAGCAATTAAGAGTATGAAAGAAGAGTACGGACGGAAAGTCAGTGTAGACGAAGTGGCAGAACGTCTCGGAATCAGTGAGGATGAGATCGAAGATATTCTGAAACTTGCCGGAGAAGAGGTAAAAGACGAAGAATAATGAGATATGAAAAAGGAGACGGGGTTAATCCTCGTCTCCTTCTTCATCTTCCGGTTTCGGTTCCGGCAGATATAAATGTACGCTTTCGATTCTGTTTTTATCTAATTTTTCTACAACCAGATGGATGCCGTCTTCGGTGGTGACG
>OJMN01000578.1_pt1 | contig 23105 bp, 23 predicted proteins | sample 1597261 | NCBI WGS metagenome assembly OJMN01 (sample SAMEA2452130, study PRJEB22498) | human gut metagenome | biome: human feces; feature: human gut; material: feces | place: Australia | collected 2012 | reverse complement strand
TACGGATAAAGAACGGTATACTTCCGCCAAAAAATCCATATGGCCTGGCGTATCTCAAATCCTGCCTTTTCCCATGACGACAACATCTTCAGATAACTCCGCACAAGAAAGTCATCGTCCGCCAGTAATGCTTTTCTCATGATTCTTCATCCTCACTTCTGTTCACAGGCAGATAGATCGTTGCCTCTGTACCTTCTCCGCTGCTTTTCAGCGAAAGCTTTGCCTGTGTTCCATAATATAATTGCAGTCTTTCCTGAATATTCGGTATTCCGACTGCCGTAAGTCCCTTCGTCTTCTTTCCCTTCTTTTTCAATAATTCTTCAATCTGTTCCTGTGTCATTCCTCTTCCGTTATCCCTGACCTTCATATAAAGTCTGGAGCCGGAAGTATACGCTTCTATCGTTAAATGTTTTCTGTTATTTTTCAGATCCAGTCCATGAATCAACGCATTTTCTACAAGGGGCTGTAAGATCAGTCTTGGTATCAGACATTGCTCTGCTTCGCGCTCTATCGCGTAAGCTGCCTGATATTCTTCTCCATTGCGGAATTCCTGCAGATGAATATAATTCTTCAACACCTGTATTTCCTCTGCAACAGTCAGAAATGTGCCCTTTTTCCGTATACATGTCTGCAATAACTCTACAAAATCCCCGATGACCGTTGCAATCTCTTTCTCATTGTGGATCATTGCATAACACTTGATCGAATTCAGTGTATTATACATAAAATGCGGTGTGATCTGATACTGCAGTGCCTCCAGTTCCGCATCCTTTTTCTTCTTTTCTTCCTGAATAAGCTGTCCGATCAGTTCTTCGATCCGGTCTAACATCCGGTTAAATTCTTCCGCAGCAAGACCAATCTCGTCTTTGGATACGACCTCTGCCCTGGTGTCCATCTCGCCATCCGCAATTGACTGCATTGCAGTCATCAGCTTTCTCACCGGTTTATAGACAATCCTTGAAATGTATATCGCCGCCAGCATTGCGATCAGCCCGAACACGGCCGCCACACCGAATACATATTTCCGCATCTGCGCCAGGTCACCTAATACGGCACTTCTCTTTACACTGGCAAAAATTCCGCAGCCGGAAAAGCTTCCTTCACAGTAAATGTATATATTTTCTTTATCTGCCCCGGTAACTTCAGAATGACTGATAAAATTTTTATACTTCTTTACCGGAAATTTATTGCCCATCCGGGACTGCTCTCTGGCTGCAATGATCCTGCCGTCTTCGATCAGTTCGATCTGTCCCAGTTCCTGATTCGACGGATCTTCCAGATAATCATATCTTAAGTTCTGTTCTTCGATATTCGCACACAGATAACCGATCACCTGTCCATCTTCTCCGGTTACCTTTTCCGTAAACTGTAATAATTTATCTTTGCTGTGCACCAGATCATCCATGATCGCCGGTCCGCCATTTTTTCCACATAGTGTTTCAAATTGACGAAGGTTATCCTCCTTAAGTCCACTTCTGTACACCGGATAATCCAGCGTTGTAACAAACTGACTCTCGCCTGGGATCACCAGATACATACTGGAGATTGCCTGATCCATCTTGGAAAATGTACGTAATCTTGTTGAGATATTGTTCAGCCGTTTCTCATCTTTGTCATTCAGATATTGTTCCAGTTCCTCTTTGATCTCTTTGTCACAGGATGCTTTGATATCGATATTGCATACATTTTTTAACATATCATCTACGGTATCCGTAAGCAGCCTGGTTCTCTGACTGAGCACTGTTATGTAATTTTCCTCAATCATCCGGGATGACCTTCCATAAAATACGAAAGCCATGGCTGCTGCCGTAAGCAGTGTGATCCCGGTGATTGCGATCAGGACCTTACTTCTTATACTTCTGACTTTCATCTTTTTTTCTGTACTCCTTTACATTGTCCTGTGTCAGTATCTCTGCATTCAGATAATACTTCTTTTTCAGATGCTTTCCGTTCCGCAGATTCTGGATATAGTGAATCGTTTCATAACCAATCTCATATCCCGACTGTGCCGCAAGCGCCAAGATCTGCCCATTTTCTACTGCCTTAAGGGAATCTTCCTGTTCATCCACTGCCACAATTTTGATATCAGTATCTTTCAATTCATCAACAAGTCCCATCGCAGTGACAGCACTGGTCGCCATAATTCCCCTGATTTGCGGATATTGTCCCACAAGATCCCGTACTTTCTGTTCCGACATCTGCAGATTGGCATAGCCGCTTTCTACGAACTTCACCGTCATCTCCGGTTCGGACTTCATATATTCTTCAAATCCTTCCACACGTTCTCTGTGGCCTTTCTGTTTTAAATCACCTGCCACAATTCCTACCTGGCCTTTGTGGTCTAACTGTTCTGCCAGTTCCTGTGCCAGCTGATATCCTGTCTTATGATTGTCGATTCCGATATATGGAAGTTCTCCGCCCACCATTCCATTGTCAAAACATACTGCCGTAATCTTCTTTTTCTCTATTTCATCCAGATAGTCCGGAACATGATAAGAGTCAATCGGTGCAACTGCCAGCGCATCCACATTCTGATCGATCAGCTTTTCCACCTGCTTTTCCTGAACTTCCCGGTCCAGTTCCGAATCCGGAGCAAGCGTGATCACATCCATGTCATATTTTGCAGCTGCCGCTTCCATGCCGGAATTCACCGACATCCAGTACTCACTGGTATTGGATTTGGTTACAACTCCTACCACATACCGGTCTTTTGCCTTCTGCCAGGAACTGTGATTACTGCAGCCGCAGCACAGAATTACCGTCATGAGTAATAAAGCTGATATCTGTTTTCCTCTTCTCTGTCTTATTATCATTCTAATCATCCCTTTATCTGCAAAACCTGCCACTGGCACCTTCTCTTGCATCTCTGGTATCAGGGCTGTGTACCCCGGATTATCTTACAGGTTGTATTTTGTCTTAATATCGATTCCTGTATACAGATATTCTGTGTCCGGATAGGTTCCGTTCAACAAGATATCTGCAAGGATCCTCGGCGGCCGGTATCCCTGTTCGAACCCATTCTGATCGATCAGGAAATCTGCGGTTCCTTCTTTTAACAGTGTTTCATTCTTTGCAGTCTGGTCATAGATCACAACATATGGCCGCTGCTCTACACCAAGTTTGCGGAATGCCTCGACGATGCCTTCCTGTCCGCCGGATACCACAAAGATTCCGTTAATCCCGGATATACTCATCATGGCATTCTCTATAATGTGTTCCACTTCATCTGCATTGTTAAAGCTTCCCTGCACGCCGGCAATCTCAAGCTTTGGTGAAATATTCTTTATCTCTTCTACGAATCCGTCTACACGAGAGTTATTCAGCATACTGCTGAAATATCCGGTAATGACAAGGATCTTTCCGACGCCTCTGGTCATCATCCCGAATAACCCTGCTGCTGTCTGCCCGCTTAACTTATTATCCATTCCGACAAAACAGCATCTCTTTGTTCCTACGATATCCGAGTTGAATGTCACGACCGGAATCTTCTTTTCATTCACCAGCCAGTTTAATTTCTCCTTCGGTATCTACCGGCATCAGTGCCAGTCCCTGGATTCCTTCTTTCACCAGTTCGTCAATTGCACGCAACTGGTCCTCTTCACGAACGGAAGTATTCTCTTTTACGATCACTTCTACGCCAAGTTCTTCCAGTTCTTTTTTTCCGGTCTGTATTCCTCTTTTGACTTCCAGCATGAAGGAAGATCCCGAAAGCTGTGTTACGATCCCGATCTTTTTCTTTCCTCCGGCACTTTTCTGTCTCTTTCTTGCTTTGTGCACATATCCCATCTCTTCGGCGGTTCTTTTCACCATTTCTGCCACTTCCGGGTTGATCCGGCCGCGGTTATTAAGTGCCCGGTCTACGGTTCCTCTTGATACACCTGCTTTTTCGGCGATCTGTTGTATTGTTACTGACATATACGCTCTCCTTATAACTACTGATTCACTGTGTAAATCTCTGATTTCTTATCTTGCATACTATACTATAATAATATCACGCACTCAAAAAGCACGCAATATCCCACTGCGTGCTTTTCTTATTTCGTAACATTTTACAATTCTGTTCTCTCTGTAACAGGCCTTACCTCCTGTTTTTCGGCATATTGCCGATACTATCTATTCAGGCGGTATCCTGCTCCCCATACTGTCTCTATGATCTTCGGATCTCTCGGATCGTCTTCCAGTTTTTCTCTTAACCGGTTGATATGCACCGATACGGTTGCCGCATCCGACACATAATCGAATCCCCATATCTTTTCAAATAATGCTTCCTTTGAAAATACAATGTTCGGATTCTTTGCCAGAAATACGAGAAGTTCAAATTCCCTGTGAGGAAGCTTCACTTCTTCTCCTGCTTTCCATACTCTCCATGTCTGCGGCTCAATCACGACATCTTCTACTTTGATCTGCTCCTGTGCATTTTCTTTCTCTTCTCTTTCTTTATGCCTGGTCGTCAGCCTTTCATAACGCTTCAGATGTGAACGTACTCTTGCGACAAGCTGTGACGGATCAAATGGCTTCGTGATATAATCATCCGCACCAAGTCCCAGTCCCCTGATCACATCAACGCCTTCTGTCCGTGCCGTCACCATAAGGATCGGAATGTCTATCTCATCCCTGATCTTCCTGCAGATATCATATCCGCTGCATCCCGGAAGCATCAGATCCAGAAGTATCAGGTCATAATGATTCGTTTTCAATTCGGAAAGTGCCTTTTTCCCGTCTTCAATGATTTTTGTCTCATATCCGTTACTCTCCAGATAATCACTTTCTAACTGTGCAATCTTCCTGTCATCTTCTACGATCAGTATTCTGGACATCCTACATTCACTCCTCACATATTTTTATCAGCTCTTGGAAAGCGCAGTATCAATTTCAGCCCGCCGTCATTCACAGCTTCCACACTTCCTCCATGCTCTTCCATAATGTATTTTACCACATAAAGTCCGACACCGCTTCCCTTCTTTGTTCTGGCCTCATCGCATCTGTAAAACCTGTCAAATATCCTGCCGATCTTTTCTTCCGGCACGCCGTCTCCGTTATCTTTCCATTCCAGGATTACATGACTTTCATCCTTTCTGACACGCAGCCAGATCTCCACCGGTTTTCTTTCTACATATTTCCTGCTGTTCTCCAGAAGGTTCTCCAGTATACGTTGGATCTGCTCTATATCCACATTGACATCCGGAAGGATCTCTTCTTCCTGTTCCATTACAAGCTGGACTTCGGACGGATCCAGGGTCTTTTCTTTTTGTGCTGTGAATCCCTGTACATATTCTGCAAGATCGATCTGTATCATATGAACTGGCATCTGCCCGCTTTCCATTCTGGAGAAATCGAACAATTTCTGTAGCAAGATATTCATATCTTCCGTAGATTCATAGGCCGTCTCCAGATACATTGTCCGTTTGTCTTCCGTATTTGCCACACCATCCAGAACCCCTTTGATATAGCCCCGGATTGACGTAAGCGGAGTTCTTAGATCGTGAGAGATTCCTGTTACCATATCTGTCCTTGCCTTTTCATTCCGTTCCCGTATCTTCTGATCTTCCAGAATTGTCCTCTGCATCTCATTGAACGCACGGCAGACCCGTTCGAACTCTTCCTGTCCTTCATATACGATCTCTTCTTCCAGATTGCCGTCCTGGATCCTTTTTGCACCTTCAACCAGGCAGTCTAACGGCTCCATGACAAGACGGTTCATTCTTTTTGTAAATATGGATGCCAGGAGAAGCAATGCCAGAATCGCTATAATGCCTACAACCAGCACGATCAGTACCAGAAATGAAAAAGACTCCCGGATGGCTTCTTTCCCGATATCCTTCGAGATATCCCATACATCCCCGTCCATCTTTTCATATCCGATCTCTTCAAATGTTCTTTCAAATCTGTCTTCACATGCTCCTATCACAGCTGTTCCGATTAGAAGCAGCGTAACCATCGACAGGAATAAAAACAGCATATTGGAACGAAATAATTTCTTTTTTAACGGCATAGCTTCTCACCTTCTTGTTGTTCTTATCTCTTTTCTTCATCATAGCATATTCTTATCTTCTATGCATTGCCGGTCTGCAGATTTTACTTTACGCTTCTCTTTTTATTTTTTTCTTACGCATATGTGCTTTGTATTCTTCCTGCTGTCCTCTTAAATTTAATATGATCAGCAGTCCGGCAACCGATGTAAGACTTCCGATCAGGAAATGTCCCCACATTGCAACCGACATCGCACTGATCTCAAATAATCCCGGCAGGATCACAAGTGCTCCAAATGTTCCACATATCATTGTAACACAGATAAATCCACGCAATACATTAAACGGAATACAACTGCGGATCACTGCTGTCATGGAAATAATAATCAGTGTCAGGTACATGATTGTCTGTTTCTCGCCGGATGCCATCGGAAGAAAGAGCGTTGTAACACCTATCATCACCGCAGCCACAATTCCGAATGGTGCCGCATTCCAGATCGCAGTGGAAAGGAATCTTCCTTTGATCCGTCTCGTATCTGATTCCAGAATTGTCAGGAAGGACGGATAAGCTTCTATACACGCATCGATCAATGTAATCTGTATCGGAATGAATGGAAATGGCGTATTCGTAAGGACACAGAAGATGGATACCAGTACCGAATAAATCGTTTTTATAAAGAATACTCCTGCTGTTCTTGTTACATTATGGATGACCTTTCTTCCTTCCATTACTACCTGCGGAAGGTGTGTAAAGTCAGAATCCATAAGGACAACCTGCGCGATCTGTCTGCTTGCATCACTTCCGTCTGCAATTGCGATCGAACAATCTGCTTCTCTGAGTGCGAGAAGATCATTCACTCCGTCTCCGGTCATTGCCACCTTGTGCCCCTGTCTCTGGAATGCCTTTACCAGTTCCTGCTTCTGCTTAGGTGTCACTCTTGCAAATACGGTATACTCCCGGCAGATTGCATCATAATCCGGCTCCTCACCGACGGATGACATATCAATTGCATCTGCCCATCCTCTCAGCCCTGCACGTTTTGCTATCATAGCAACTGTCTTGACATGATCGCCGGAAATGACTTTGACATCTACTCCCTGTCTGTGGAAAAATTCCAGTGTCTCTTTTGCATTGCGACGGATCTGATCCTCAAGCACGACACCGTATAATGGCTGGATCTGTGCCGGTAAATGTTCCTCATCTTTCCATTCTCCGTCATAATATCCGATCGCTACCAGTCTTCTTCCATGCTCCAGTTCATTTTCCAGACTTTCCGGAAGTGTTCCAAGAATCCGCTCCGGTGCACCGACAAAAACGGTTCCCTTTCCAATAAAACTGATACTTCCCCATTTTCGTTTTGATGAAAAGGATATTTTATTCTTTATAAAGTACGTTTTATCTGTCCTGTCATTATATTTTTCTTTATATCTGATATTTTTTTCTTCCACATTTTTCTCTTCAGACTTCTTCTCCGCAAATGCTTTTTTCAGTGCCTGGAATGTTGCATTATTATCATCACTTGCATCCAGATAAGCCCGTACCAACTGTTTTTCTTCATCTTCCGTCAGATTAATTTCTTCATCTCGGTCCATCGGGATCACATATTTTACTTTCAGTTTTCCATCTGTAATGGTTCCGGTCTTATCCAGACACAGCACATCTACATGCGCCAGTGTTTCCAGTGAATAGATATTCTGAACCAGGATTTTCATCTTCGCCAGACGGATCACACCGGTTGCCAGTGATACAGAGATCAGTAACACCAGTCCTTTTGGAAGCATTCCGAGAAGTGCCGCCGCTGAAGCGACAACCGATTCATTTACCGGTGCTTTCCGCAATACAAACGCTTCTAAGAATAAGAGGATTCCAAGTGGAATAATCAAGCTACTTGTAAATCTTGTAACCTTTCTCATAGAGCCTAATAGCTCTGACTGTACCTGCTTTTCTTTTTTTACTTCGTTTACAAGACTAGTTGCATAGTTATCATTTCCTACATGGATGACTTCCGCACAGGCCTTACCGGAAATCACGGAACTTCCTGAATATAACGTACTTCCCACTTCCTTTATCACAGGATCACTTTCTCCTGTCAGAAGGGATTCATTGACCTCCAGACTGCCGCTTGTAACAATACTGTCATTGCAGATCTGGCTTCCGCTTTCCAGGATCACGATATCTCCTTTTACGATATCTTTTAATTCAATCTCCTGATCTTCGCCTTCTCTTCTTACTTTTATAGCTGGCCGGTTCAGAATAGATAATTCATCTACCAGTTTCTTGGCTTTGCATTCCTGTGCGATCCCAATCACGATATTCAGTATAATGATCGCGATGAAGATCATGTTGGTATACGCTCCCACTGCGAATAACAATCCTGCAATGATGAAATTCAACAGATTGAATAATGTCAGCACATTTTCCCGGATGATCTGTTTCTTGCTTTTTGTAATGCTTTCCGGTTCTTGCTCTCCTTCGCCTTTTTTCCTTTTTTCTTCTACTTCCTGCATGGACAGACCATATATCTTTTTTTCCATAATACAATCCCCTCCTGTACGACTTGACTTTTTTCAGTCTCTATCCTACAGAAGGGGATTAAATAAACGGATATGAAGTTTTAAATATTTTTTAAACTCTTATTATTTCTTCACATTAAATGCTGCTTTTCCAGGATATACAGCACTTGTTCCAAGTTCTTCTTCAATTCTCAGCAACTGGTTGTATTTTGCAACTCGTTCTGATCTGGAAGGTGCTCCTGTCTTGATCTGGCAGGTATTAAGTGCTACTGCAAGATCTGCAATTGTTGTATCTTCTGTCTCTCCGGAACGGTGAGATGAGATAGCTGTGTAGCCGGCTTTATGAGCCATCTTGATTGCTTCCAGTGTCTCTGATACTGATCCGATCTGGTTTAACTTGATAAGGATTGAGTTACCGCATCCAAGTTCGATACCTTTGGAAAGTCTCTCTGTATTCGTTACGAACAGATCGTCTCCGACTAATTGTACCTTATCTCCAAGTTCAGCTGTCAGTTTCTGCCATCCTTCCCAGTCTTCTTCGTCTAATGCATCTTCGATAGAGATGATCGGATACTTGTCTACCAGTTTCTTCCAGTGCTCGATAAGTTCTTCGGAAGTAAATTTTGTACCTGCTTTTGGAAGTACATATTCGCCCTTCTTCTCACCTTTCCATTCAGAAGATGCTGCATCCATAGCAATCATGAAGTCTTTTCCAGGCTCATATCCAGCATCTTTTACTGCATCTAAGATGTACTGGATTGCTTCTTCATCAGATGCAAGGTCCGGTGCAAATCCACCTTCATCACCTACGGAAGTTGCAAGTCCTTTTGATTTTAATAATGCTGCCAGTGCATGGAATACTTCTGCACACCAGCGGAGTGCTTCTTTGAAGCTTGGTGCTCCTACAGGCATGATCATGAATTCCTGTACGTCAACTGTGTTGGCCGCATGTGCGCCTCCGTTTAATATATTCATCATAGGTACCGGAAGTCTGTTACCATTTACGCCTCCGAGGAAACGGTAAAGCGGGATCTCCAGTGCATTTGCTGCTGCACGTGCACTTGCGATCGATACCGCAAGGATTGCATTTGCTCCTAAGTTCGATTTATCTTTTGTTCCGTCTGCTGCGATCATTGCTGTATCTACTACATAAATGTCTGATGCATCTACACCTTTCAGTGCATCGTTAATCACTGTATTAATATTCTCTACGGCTTTGGTTACACCTTTTCCGCCGAAACGTGATTTGTCTCCGTCACGAAGTTCCAGTGCTTCGAATTCTCCTGTAGATGCGCCGCTTGGTGCTACACCTCTTCCTACAGTTCCATCCAGAAGATATACTTCTGCCTCTACCGTCGGATTACCTCTCGAATCAATAATCTCTCTTCCAATAACCTTCTCAATTGCTAAAAAATTCTCCATGTCAAGATCCTTTCCCATGGAACTACTTCTGCCTCTCTTGCTCAGGGATGAGACAGAAGGAGTATGCCATGATTTATTCACACGATAGTTAGATTATTCTAACTATCGTCAGCATATCATATCTTTTTAGGTGAATCAAAACGCGGCTAGCAAAGTGCCTTTCCAAGTGCCTGGCAAGCTGCAACTGCATCATCATCCGGTGCTTCATTTGCAAGTACACTATCACATGCAAGAACAGCTCCATCAGCCTTGCATGTCTCTTCCCATGTTCTCATCCATTCTCCGTCTCCCCATCCATAAGATCCGAAGAGTGCGATCTTCTTGCCTCCAAGTTTTCCTTCACAGTCAGAGAACATTGGCTCGAATTCGCTGTCTTCCAGTTCTTCTGCTCCCATAGCCGGGCAGCCGAATGCCACTGCATCGTAAGTGTCCATCTTGTCTGCGCCAAATTCTGAAGCCGTTAATACATCAACTTCTGCCCCTGCCGCCTTTGCTCCTTCTGCTACTTCGTTGGCCATTGCCTCTGTGTTACCTGTTCCGCTCCAATATACTACTGCAATTTTACTCATTGTTTCTACCTCTTTCATTGATAAATTTATATGTCAGGCAGCTACCGTAAGCTGCAAAACACTTCTTCCCTGCTGCCAGAGACGTACATAGACATCTCTGCATTTTTTATATTTTGCAAATGTTTTCCGGCATGCACACTCATCACAATATACCTTCCAGCATCCTGCGCATTTGAAATTGCGTCCCTGATTCACAATGAATCCGATCACGTCACCAAGCGGATAATCCAGAAAAATTCCGATTTCATGTGGAAATTCATTATTTTCCCCTATTCTTGACTTTAACCGGCTCAATGCATATTTGATCTCTGTGCTTTCATAGCCGTATTTCTTCAGGAACTTTGCTACTCCCGGCCGGTTCAGACTGACCTCGAGCTGTTTCTTCCGATAGACATAGACCAGTACACGTTTATCCTGTCTCTGTAATATATAGAGACGGATTCCTTTTTCTTTCATGCACTGATTCCAGAACTCAATCTGATCTTCCACGTCTGTATCATCTGCAAATGTCATATTAAATAAATTTGCTGATTTCATAGATGCCAGTGTTGCCGAACAATGTTCCACCAGACATTTTTCAATCAGATATCTGTCCATCACCTTAGCACCTCCTAACAAGCGTTAGTTATATCTAACAATCTATATTTGAATACTATATCATTCTTCCCTTGCTGTCAAGAATTATGTATAAAAAAAGAAGCTTAATGACATAAATCCTCATTAAACTTCTTAGATTGTAAATATTTTTAGCAAAACCGTCTCATATGTATAATATTCCAAATACAACTCTTCCTTATAATGCTTCTAACGCTGTATTAGATCCAACCAAAATCAAAACCATATCTTTTCGCAATACTTCTAAAGGATCCGGGTTGACTTCTACATGCGCCCCACTTTTAATTCCTACGACATTCACTTCATAGTTCCGGCGCACATCCAGTTCTTTCAAAGTTTTTCCACTCCATTTAGCCGGCATTGGAGTTTCCACTATACTATAGGCCGGAGATAGTGCAATCCAATCTGTAAAACTGGCTGACATAAGATTCTTTGCCAGACGGACTCCCATTTCTTTCTCCGGAAAAATGATGGTATCCACACCGATTTTCTTTAATACAGTTGCATGACGGTTATTTTTTGCTTTTGCGATTACGTTCGGTACTCCAATTTCCTTACACTCAAGTGCTGCCATAATACTTGCTTCCAGACTTTCTGCTTCAGCAATCACAACAGCGTCCAGATTTCTTGTTCCAAGAGATCTGATAAATTCTGGATCTCCAATATCTGCCTGCATCGCATATGATACAGAATCAGCAATTCCATTTACCCGCTCCATATCTTTATCTACAGCAACTACCTCACATCCAAGTTTTTGTAATTCTAATGCAATGCTTTCTCCAAAACTTCCCAGACCAAATACTGCAAATTGTTTCTTCATAATCTTTTCCTCCTTGTTACCCAATCATAATCTTTTCCGTTGGAAGTGTCCGCATCTTTTCTTTTAAGTTCACCTTTCCTGCAAATAATAATGCAATGGTCATAGGCCCGACACGTCCTATATACATCATTATCATCAGCACAATCTTGCTTCCCGTCCGCAAGTGTGTTGTCAGATCCTGCGAGAGTCCAACTGTCGCCATTGCAGATGCGGTCTCATACATGATTCTCTGAAATGAAATTGTATCTGGTTCAATGACAGCAACAAATGTTGTTCCTGTTATGTATATAGCTAATGCCAACATAATTGTAACAAATGCTACATGGAAGTTTTTTTCATCCACTTTTCTCCGGAAACATTCAATATCATGCCCTCCCCGAAGCATTGTATGAAATGCGAGAAATAAAAGTGCAAATGTCGTCGTCTTCAGACCACCTGCAGTTCCTCCCGGAGAACCGCCTATAAACATCAAAATAATATTTAAAAAACCAGTTTCTTCGTACATCCCAGATTGCTGAAATGTACTAAACCCAGCCGTTCTTGTTGTCACAGCCTGAAATGCGGAAACCATCAATTTCTGTCCGGTATTAAGATGCCCTATCGTTGCCGGATTATGATACTCCAGTGCAAAGTTCAAAACTGTCCCTGCTATCAATAAGAATCCCGTTGTAATGATCGCTATTTTTGAATGTAACTTAAGTCTGGTAAACCACCATTTTCTGGGAATTTCCCGATGCCAGATCTTCTTTCCGTTATCAATCACGTCATACCACACGGTAAAACCAATTCCGCCAAGGATAATCAACAGCATTGTTATAATATTAATCAAAGGATCTGTTGCGTATCTTGCCAGACTGTCATCTCCAAGGATGTCAATTCCTGCGTTGCAAAATGCAGAAATTGAATGAAAAATTCCATACCAGATTCCTTTTGCAACCCCATAGTCCCGAATAAATTGTATGGCGTAAAAAACGGCCCCAATTCCTTCTACTACTACTGTCCCAATCAAAATTTTACGTACCAGACCTACCAGACCACCGAGAGAATTCATATTATAAGCTTCTTGAATAACAACTCTCTCTTTTACCGTAATCTTTCTTTTCAGAAGCATAAAAAATGCGGTAATACATGCAATCACGCCCAATCCTCCAATCTGAATTAAAATCAGCAAAATTACTTTTCCTGTAATTGTAAATTGGTATTTGGGAACAATTGTAACCAATCCGGTCACACATACCGATGATGTTGATGTAAAAAGCGCATCCAGAAAACTGATTGATTTTTCGTTAGATACCGGCAACCATAAAAGCACCGCTCCAAGAAAAATTACACTTAGAAAACCTACTGCCAGAATTTTCATGGTATTCCATCTGATATTTTGTTTTCCTGTTTTCTTCATTTATATTTTTCCTCTTTTCTGTCTTGTTCTTCCAAAATTGACTATCTTTTAATCTACACTTGCGCTTCGCAAAAGTCAACAGTTATTCTTCCTTCGTACAGAGAACTTGCCACCGGCAACTTCTCTTGCATACTTTGATCGGGTAGGAGGTCAATAATTATTCCCACTACTAGAGCGGATTAGGGACTTTCACCCGTTAGAAACGTGCGCCGCAAGGCGCACGTATTAAAATGAACAGGGACGACTTTTGTCATCCCTGTTCATTTCTTTATCCATTATTTTTTAGATATTTTTTCATATTGTATCTTTACTCATCGAGCAGATTCTGCATACTTCTAAGTCCAATGATCAGAGTGGATGTATTATGAAGTAATGCGGATGTTGTCGGCATGATGATACCTGCTACACCAAGTGCGATCAGTCCTGCATTGAATCCTACAATTGAATGATAATTGTGGCTGATTCTCTTGATCAGACCGTTACTGATCTTCTTTAATGTAACCAGTTCTTTTAAATTGTCTGCGCCAACTGTAATATCAGCAATTTCTCTTGCAATCTCTGCTCCATCACTGATTGCGATTCCTACATTGGCTGCGGAAAGTGCCGGTGAATCGTTGATACCGTCACCAATCATGATAACTTTACGTCCGGCTGCTTTTTCTCTTTCACAGAATTCTGCCTTATCTTCCGGTAATACCTCCGCATAATATTCATCTACACCAACACGCTTTGCAATAGCCTTTGCTGTACGTTCACTGTCACCTGTCATCATGACAATTTTGCTAAGTCCGGCCTTTCGCAGTTCACGAATCACTTCTACTGCTTCTTCACGCAGTGGATCTTCGATACAGATCACGGCTGCAAGTTTTCCTTCAATTGCCATATAAAGATGTGAATATTCTTCGGGCAGATTCTCAAATTTTTCTTCCATGCCTTCCGGTATTACTACTTTTTCATCTTCAAATACAAAGTGATAACTTCCGATTACGGCTTTCTTTCCTTCAATCTGTGTTGAGATGCCGTGAGCAACAATATACTCAACTTTTGAATGCATTTCTTCGTGATCCAAATGTTTTGTCTTTGCCGCGCTTACCACTGCTTTTGCCATTGAGTGAGGGAAATGTTCCTCCAGGCATGCAGCAATACGGAGCAGTTCATCCTCACTCATTCCGTTAAATGATACCACTTCTGCTACCGTCGGTTTTGCCTTTGTCAGTGTACCGGTCTTGTCAAATACGATCGTATCTGCTTCGGCAACCGCTTCCAGATATTTTCCACCTTTTACAGTAATCTTGTACATACCTGCTTCACGGATTGCAGAAAGTACGGAGATTGGCATAGCGAGCTTTAATGCACATGAAAAGTCTACCATCAGAATCGACAGTGCCTTTGTTGCATTTCTTGTAAGCAGATAAGTAAGGGCCGTACCGCCAAGCGAATACGGAACTAGTTTATCTGCAAGATGCTCTGCCCTGCTTTCCAGTCCGGATTTTAATTTCTCGGATTCTTCGATCATTGCTGCAATCTTCTCATAACGGCTGGAACCGCCGACTGCTTTAACATCGACTGTCACTTCTCCTTCTTCTACAACAGTTCCGGCATAAACATAATTTCCTGTAGTTCTTCTTACCGGAACAGATTCTCCTGTCAGTGAAGCTTGATTGATCATAGCTTCTCCATCCACAACCTCTCCGTCAAACGGGATGACATTTCCCATATGTACGACAACCTGGTCTCCGGATTTGATCTGATTAGAAGAAACCAGAACCGTCTGATCTCCGGTCTTTAACCATACTTTTCCTACATTTAATGACATGGTTCTTGCCAGGTCATCTACAGACTTTTTATGTGTCCACTCTTCTAAGAGTTCACCGATTCCAAGCAGGAACATGATCGAACTTGCCGTACTGAAATCACTTCTGAAGATTGATACTCCGATTGCTGTTGCATCCAGTACCGGAACTTCAATCCTTCTTTCCATCAGGGTCTTGATGCCCTTCCAGATATATTTTGCCGACATGATCGTTGTATATGCTGCCGAGATTGGATATGGCAGTAAGAACTTTCTTCCGTAATGGAAAATAATCTTATTCACCAGTTTTTCCTGATACTCTGCGTTCATTGCTCTTCCGGATGTCTCCAGCAGACCATTCGGGACTTCCACTTCATCATAACGGAATCTGCGGAGTCCTTCGATGATTGTTTCTCTGTTTCCCTTATAATGAATCGTTGCGTCCGCCGTTCTGTCATAGACATCTGCGCGGAATACGCCGTCTATATTCTGCAGATAAAAGAGAAGAATGTCCGCCTGTTCATGAGTCATGCGTTTCTGCTCCATGTGGATACGGATTCTTCCTCTTATCTCATGCTTAATCTTAAATTTCACTCTTGTCACCTCTTGCTAGTCTTACAAAAGCACCTGCAGATGTTCCGCAGGTGCCTGTGTCTATGTATTTTCGGCAACTTTTCTTTATCTTCAGTGCCGGATTTTTATTCTTCTGTTGCTTCAGCAGTATCTTCTGCTGTCTCTTCTGTCTCGCAAAAATCATCTACAACTTCTGCTGCTCTGTCTTCATTGATCTGCTTTGCTTCTGCTAAAATATCTCCTGCATTCTCCTGAACGCTTGTTGCAGTCTTCATCACACAAGATTTTGCTCTTAATACGGCTGCTGTACAGTTTGTATATAATTTCTTTGCATCATCACTTGTCAGGATCTTGATTCCCGCTGTTCCGAAAGCTACTCCTGCCGCAAAAAGTCCTGGTTTTTTCCAATTAATGTCTTTTAAATTTAACATATGTATTTCCTCCATTGTATATTTATTAATTCATCACTACAAACATTATAACAAAAAGGACATCCCTTCATTTGTGTCCGGCAGTCGTTTTTGTTTCTGCAAATTATAACACCAAGGAATGTCCTTTTCAAATATTTTCAGGCTATTGATAAATTTTATCAACTGCATATTTATGACTGCACTGTTATGTTCCGTACTTTCTGATCTTCTACATAACCACATGCTTTCAGTCCTGCCTGTATCACAGCATTCCAGTTCTTTGCAGACAGATGCTTGATCGTATCATCGTCCAGTTCAACCGTACATGCATTCTGCAGGTCACAGTCCGGATCACATGCTACTTTATACATATTTCTTCGATTGATCGCTCCGATTTCCTCCAGCTTGTTGATCATCCGGTATACGGTTGCTGTTCCGATGCTTGGATCGATCCGAGATGCGCGGTAATAGATTTCTTTGCAACAGGAACAGTTTTCTTCCAGTATAATATCCAGAAGCATCAGTCTCTGCTTGGTGATCCTGCATCCACTGGCTTTTAGTTTCTGTACAATCGCTTCTTTTGCCTTATCCACCTGTCATCCTCCTATCGTATCTACTCTGTAATAGAAGCAACCTGAAATCCTGCTTTTTCAACTGTTTTTTTCAAAACATCATTTGCAATCTCACGGTCATAAGACACCACTGCTTCTTTCTTCTGTAAGTCCACTCTTGCCGAAACACCTTCTATCTCATTTAACGCTTTCTTTACTGACTGTACGCAGTGCTCACAGGTCATACCTTCGATATGAACTATCTTCTTTCCAATCACCGGATTCTTCAGTTCTTTATCGTCAGTTTTGATGATACCGGTTCCGCCGCCACAGCAGGGACTGTCACCTTTAAAATGCCTGATTGCTCCTCTCAGTGCAAATCCAAGAAGAACGATCACGATTAATACAACTATAATATCTGCCATATCTCTATCCCTCTATTCTTTGTTCTCCTCATTATCCATGCTGAACTTTTCGTCTCTTTTTTTCTCTTGCCATTTCCTGAACCAGAGAAATGCCTGATAGATAGAAGCACCGACAATGTAAAGGACGATCACGATCACGAACAGGTAGAACATAGAGCCTGTCGAATTGCCCATGACTGCCAACTCCTTTATTTACCATACATATTTTCGATCATTTTTTTCACTTCATCAGGATCTGAACTGCAGCATCCACCACCGCATCCACTGCATCCGGCACAGCTGCCGCCACATCCCTGGATGACTCCATTTTTAAATCTCTTCACAATTCCGTATACCAGGTATGCGCAATACCCTAATATTAATGCTAAAATAATGATATCTGCTAAAATGGCTACCATGAAAACTGCCTCCTTCAAAGGGAAATCCGGACGTAAATGAGTTACGTCCGGTCCGCTCTACTTATGCATTTACAGAACGTTTGGAATAAACTTTCTGATCTTTATACGGATCAGGTCTGAATAACAGGAACAGCATGACTGCTACTACCACAAATGCCACTGCTGTACCAACTCCAAATCCGCCGCCGGTTACTAATGTACCGATCTGGTATACACAAAGTGTTACGAGATAAGCGAATACATTCTGGAACAAGATTGCAAACCAGAACCATTTCTTAGACTGCATCTGCTGTGCCATCGTTGCTATGGCTGCCAGACAAGGGGAATCTAACAGGTTGAATAACAGGAATGAAAATGCTGCTACTGCACTTGGGAACCAGTTCTGGATAGCCTGAGCTACTGTTACAGTATCTTCTGACTGGCTCTCTGCTACGTTCGCAAGTACACCCATTGTTGAAACGATTGCTTCTTTTGCTGTGAATCCAGAAAGAGAAGCTGCTACTGGCTGCCACTCTCCAAATCCAAGTGGTGCAAAGATTGGTGCGATAAATCCACCGATTGCTGCAAGTAAGCTGTCTGCACTGTCGTCTACAAGTCCGAATCCGCCATTTGTGAATCCGAATCCACCAAGGAACCACATTACTACACAAGCAAGGAACAGGATTGTTCCGGCTTTGATGATGAATCCTTTCAGTCTTTCCCATACATGGAGAAGAACTGTCTTAGCCTGTGGAATATGATACTGTGGAAGCTCCATAACGAATGGTGCCGGTTTTCCTGAGAATGGTTTTGTCTTCTTCAGGATGATTGCTGCTACTAATACTGCTACGATACCTACGAAGTACATGATAGGTGCCATAAATCCACCTGCCGTGTAGCTTCCTGTTGCATAGCTTGTCATAACTCCACCCATTAATGCGATAACCGGTAATTTAGCTCCGCATGGGATGAATGTTGCTGTCATGATTGTCAGACGTCTGTCATTGTCCTGCTCAATGGTCTTAGAAGCCATAATTCCAGGGATACCACAACCTGATGAGATCAGAAGTGGAATGAAACTTTTACCAGACAGTCCGAAGTGTCTGAATACACGGTCCATAACGAATGCGATACGTACCATATATCCGCAGTCTTCCAGGATAGAAAGGAAGAGGAACAGGATTGCCATCTGCGGAACGAATCCGAGAACAGCTCCGATACCGCCGATGATACCATCAACTACCAATCCTTCGATCACGCTGCTTACGCCGGCTGCTTCAAGTCCTTTTGAAGCGATATCCTGAATTGCAACTACGAATGTATCATTCGTCCAGTCTGTAACGATTGTACCGATTGTTGTTACGGAAATGTAATAAACAACAAACATAACTGCGATGAAGATCGGGATACCAAGAATACGGTTTGTAACAATTCTGTCGATCTTATCGGATGTTGTCAATTTGTCTTTTCCTTTTTTGACAGTTGTCTCAACGATCTTCTGGATGAATTTGTAACGTTCATCTGTTACGATACTTTCCATATCATCGTCGTGCTTTGTCTCAAGTTCTTTTCTGTCTTTATCAACTGCTGCCTTTGCTGCTGCGGAAAGGTTCATACTTTCTACAACCTTGCTGTCGTTCTCAAGGAATTTCACAGCATACCATCTCTTCTTGTCTTCTGAGATTGTATCCGGAAGAACTCCCTTCACGTCTGCAACTGCTGCTTCCATTTCTTTAGAGAAGATTTCTCTTGGAAGATCAACTTCTTTTTTATTAGCTACTTTGATTGCTGTCTCAATCAGAGTATCCAGTCCTGTCTGCTTCAAAGCAGAAGTTTCAACAATCGGGCAGTCTAATAACATTGAAAGCCTATTTGTATCAATCTTGATTCCTCTCTTCTCCAGAAGATCTGTCATGTTCAGTGCGATAACTACCGGCACACCTGTCTCGATAAGCTGTGTAGTAAGATACAGGTTACGCTCGATATTCGTTGCATCTACAAGATCGATGATAACATCCGGATCATCATTTAAGATATAATCACGACTAACTACTTCTTCCAGTGTATATGGCGAAAGAGAATAGATACCCGGAAGGTCTGTTACGATGATGTCATCGTTCTTTCTCTTTCCTTTTAATTTTCCCTCTTTTTTCTCTACTGTAACACCTGGCCAGTTACCAACATACTGGTTGGCACCCGTTAAGGCGTTAAACATTGTGGTTTTACCACAGTTTGGGTTTCCCGCAAGTGCGATCTTGATTCCCATTCCTATTTACCTCCTTGAACGTGTAAATTCTAATGCGACAATATGTATCTGTCAGTTCCTTCGGTAAGTCTTATTTTACCTGGACACACTGAGCATCGTCTTTTCTTACTGAAAGCTCATAGCCTCTTACTGTAATCTCTACAGGATCTCCAAGTGGAGCTACCTTTCTGATATACAGCTCGCTTCCTTTTGTAATGCCCATATCCATAATACGGCGCTTGTATGCGCTGTCCCCTTCAATCTTCGTTACAACAACTGTACTTCCAACTTTTGCATCACCTAAAGTCATTGCTGTTTCTCCTTTCCTTAGATTGTTAGTATCTATAATACAGCAGACACCCCGGTACTAAACCATGATGTGCCGCGCCATATCCTCATTTACTGCCACTCTGGAGTCTTTGACATTTACGATCACATTGCCTCCGATCTTCGACAGTACAACAACTTCCGCTCCTGCAACAAATCCAAGATTTGCCAGAAAACGTCTTGTCTCTTCATTTCCACCAATACGTGAGATTGTGTTTGTTTCACCGATACCGGCCATTGTAAGCGGCATAATAACACCTCGTTTTCTTTATGTATGATTTTTTGCATTTTCTCTGCCTGTTTTGATAATGATTTTGATAATGATAAATGTTTTCATTATCTCCTGCAATAGTTAGTATATGCTAACGTTCGTTAGCTGTCAACCACTTTATTTCATTTTATTGATTATTTTTTCTCATTAAGATTTTTCTTTTATTTGCCAGTAATTTGGAACTATGCTATACTAAATTCAATGTTAACGTATGAAGGAAGGAATGACTTATTATGAGCAATGTATTAAATGAATCTGCTGAGAACTACCTTGAAACGATTCTGATTTTAAGCCAGAAACTGCCTGTAGTGCGTTCCGTAGATATTGCCAATGAGCTTGGATTCAAGAAATCCAGCGTCAGTGTTGCCATGAAGAACCTTCGCGAGAAGGAACATATTAAAGTAGATGAGCAGGGATTTATTCATTTGACACCATCCGGCCTGGAGATTGCAAATATGATTTACGAACGCCACACACTTTTATCATCCTGGCTGATACATCTCGGCGTACCTGCGGATGTCGCTGCTGCCGATGCATGTAAGATGGAGCATGTGATCAGTAAAGAAAGTTTCGAAGCGATCAAGAGACATGTATACGAGAACAAAGAAGTGTAAATCATCCGTTTCGTTTTATTTTCTTTTTATATTATGAGATTTTATTTTTTCACTGTATTCTAAAGGAGTCTTGATTTATGAACGAAAGTATTAAAAACATGATCGAACGCCGCAGTGTACGCGGTTACAAACCGGACATGATCCCGAAAGAAGATCTGGATCTGATTCTTGAAGCAGGCACTTATGCCGCAACCGGCATGGGAATGCAGTCACCGGTTATTGTTGCCGTTACAGACAAAGCCACCCGCGATCAGCTTTCCAAAATGAATGCGGATGTCATGGGAACTGATACAGATCCGTTCTACGGAGCACCGGTTGTCCTGGTTGTATTAGCTGATAAGAACAGACCGACACATATCTATGACGGAAGCCTTGTCATGGGCAATCTGATGAATGCTGCCGCTTCTCTTGGAATCGGAAGCTGCTGGATCCACCGGGCGAAAGAAGTCTTTGCATCGGAAGAAGGTAAGGCTCTTTTGAAAAAATGGGGCGTGGAAGGTGATTATGAAGGCATCGGACACTGCGTGCTCGGATATCCGGCCGGAGATGTGCCGAAAGCGAAGCCTCGTAAAGAGAATTATGTGTATCATGTAGATTAAATGAATAACGAGAACAGAAAAAGAGGAATCCCGGATCAATGTGATCTTTGGGATTCCTTTTTTCTTCGAGCAGCGTATTGTAAATCTGCTGTTTGATACTTCGGTATGTATGGTCTTATGCGTCCTTCCATACCTCTTCTGCGATTTCTTTCACCAGTTTTAATTTTGCCCACTGCTCTTCTTCTGTCAGTTTGTTACCAATTTCACAGGATGCAAATCCGCACTGCGGGCTTAAACACAATCTCTCAAGTGGAATATATTTTGCTGCTTCATAGATTCGTTTGATCACTGTTTCTTTGTCTTCAAGTTCCGGTGACTTAGTTGTGATCAGTCCCAGAACGACTTTCTTATCTTCTGAAACCTTTGCCAGCGGCGCAAATCCGCCCGATCTTGCATCATCATACTCCAGGAATAAAGCGTCTACATTTTCCTTTGCAAATACATAGTCTGCTACGGAATCATATGGGCCGCTTGTGAAGAATGTAGAGTGATAGTTACCTCTGCAGATATGTGAAGTAATCACCATATCTTCCGGTTTTCCTTCTAATGCAAGGTTATTCACTTCCAGTAACTGTGCTTTTACTTTGTTCAGATCCAGCCCCAGTCTCTCATATCTCTGCTTTGCGGCATCTCCTACGATTGCGCCCCATGTACAGTCATCTAACTGAAGGTTACTGCATCCCGCTTCATAGAACTGTCTGATAACTTCCTGATATGCTTTTCCGATGTCCTGAATCAATTCTTCGTTTGTTGCATAATATTTTCTTGTATTCTCAAAGTTTGCCGGAACGATCATCTGCTGGAACATCTGTGCCGGTGCCGGGATTGTATATTTTGCAACGGTGTTCTCATCTTCGAACTGTTTTAAGAATTTGAATCCTTCTACAAATGGATGTGCTTTTGCCTTTACTTTTCCTGTCAGGTAAGTATCTTCTACTGCTGCCATCTCTGCATTGAACTGTACGCCGGCTCCTGTCTGCTCATGACCAACGCCTTCGAATCCCCACATAAAGTCCAGATGCTAGTAAGTTCTTCTGAATTCTCCGTCTGTAATGATGTGGAATCCCAATTCTTTCTGCTTTGCAACTACTTCTGTGACTGCCTTATCAACGATTGCATCACATTCTTCTTTTGTGATCTTTCCTTCGCTGTAATCTGCTTTTGCCTGTTTTACTTCCTGTGGTCTTAAAAAGCTTCCCACAAAATCATATCTGTATGGTGTCTGGTATTTGCTCATTTTCTATATCCTCCTGTGCTTTTCTTCCTGTTGTTTTTGTCTGGATATAGAGTAGCATGATTTGGATGATTTGGATAATACATATAACTTGTGTGTTGCTATAGCTTTAAGCTATAGCAATTAAAGCATCTATAAACCATATATCGCTGACGTTTTTACAAATACCAAGAATTACACTCTTTGACATAAAAAAATACAGTACCTATATCAGATACTGTATCATTCAATCGGAGTGACGTGATTCGAACACGCGACCTCTACGTCCCGAACGTAGCGCTCTACCAAGCTGAGCCACACTCCGATATATGCAATTTTAAAAAGTAACCGGACACTTTCAAAAGCATCCGGCGCCCCTGCCAAGGAACTACGGATAGAG
>OJMN01000576.1_pt1 | contig 23158 bp, 19 predicted proteins | sample 1597261 | NCBI WGS metagenome assembly OJMN01 (sample SAMEA2452130, study PRJEB22498) | human gut metagenome | biome: human feces; feature: human gut; material: feces | place: Australia | collected 2012 | reverse complement strand
ACTTAAAATCCCGTGGGTAGTGATACCCGTACCGGTTCGATTCCGGTCTGCGGCATGATTATAAGTGAGAGAAACGCTGTAAAATCAACGTTTCTCTTATTTTTTTGCTTATAGGTTTTGAACACACTTGAACACAATTTTTACAATCTGAGCTACTAAAATAGCTATTTTAATTTTTCATCCCCCTGTAGTCCTAGCCTAGGGCTAATTTTTATTTTATCATGATGAACATTACGGATGTATCCAAAAGTTGTAGCTGAAGAACTATGTCCCATCAGGCGTTGTATTTCTGCTAAATTTGTTCCATCATAGCTTATAGAAGCATTATATGCACGTATCTTGTGGCTTGAATAATATTGTATGCCTATCTCGTCACAATACTTTCTCAAACGTCTGTTAAATGTATCAGTGGTAAGACAGCGTCCATTCTTTCCCTCAAAGATATATGTACCGTCAGGATTAATCTCCTGTGCTTTCTTTAAGATTCTGATAGCTTCTGGAAGTAATGGTTCTGTTCTGTACCCAGAAGAACAATTTCCTTTCATCTGCTCATATTCTACTTCCGTATGACTTCCAAGGCTTAAATCACTGTTGAGAGGGCGGTGAGCAGTAATCTGTCTATTCAAGGATATTGTCTGTTCCTTCCAATCTACATCTGACCATTTAAGAGCCTTTGTTTCCCCAATTCGTATGTACAAATAAAAAGATAATTGAATGGCAAGGGTATAAGCATCATCCTCTACAGAATACTTTAAGTACTTTAATAGCTTTTGGACATCCTCTTCGGGATATACATTCGTATTCTGGTTATTCCTAGGCTTAAATTTGTAATCTCTGAGAGAAATATCTCTGGCAGGATTCTGAGGAATAATACCCCTTTTAACGTAATAGTTCATGATACCATTTAATATACCTCGTGCATTAGATACAGCCTTTTTGGTATACTGTAAATCTTTTGTGACTGCTAGATAGAAGTCATCAATGTCGACAGGCGTAATGGATCTGATTGGCATTTTTGATAACTTAGAATCAGCAAAGAATCTTTTCCAGTCGTTAATGTATTCCTGAATGGTTTTTGCTTTAGTACTGGTGTTATCATTTTTATACCTGAGCCATGTCTCATACCCTTTTTCAAAGGTTAATACTTCATCACGCTGGGACTTCCAAAGTTCTGTGTAGAACTTCACTACAGCACTTTCTACATCTTCTTTGTTCTTTCTTCTGACTGGCTTGCGATAACCATGTTCCTCAGTAGCAGGTAAATAAGTACGCCATGCTGTACCGTTATCAGTTGAATAAATTGCATATGGATGTTGCTTTAAAATTTTTTCTCGTTTTGTCATGTTTAACTGTTCAAGTACTCCATCGTAGTGCAAGTTACCATGAAGTACAGATGAAGTCAACTGATCTAACTCATCTAATTCATTAATTAACGACTGTGACAAAATATTTCTCATAATGCTCTACCTCGCATTTCATAATTATTTTGTCTCTTTTGAAAGACATAAGAGATAGAGCATCTAAGGTATTAAGTAGAATGTTTTAAACAAACTACGATTACAAACAGGCAGTAGGATCAGAAAAAAACTATACTAAGCAAAAAAAGAATAGCACTGTAGAGGAATGCTATTCTTTTTGATATAAGGGATAATGTTTTTGATATAACTACTGTGCAGAAAAACTAGCTATCAATTTTTTAGAGCGTCTCTACAGTGCTCTGCAACAGCCTTGGACAGTTCCTGCGGATCTACCCGAATATATCGCTGTGTTGTTTTACAATCTGAATGGTTTAACAGTTGTCTCACAAGATCAATATTACTTCCTGACCTCTTGTAAATATCAGTAGCGTAGTATTTTCGGAAACTGTGGGTAGAAACTTGGGTAAGACCTAAATAAGAACACACCTTACCCAGATGCCGCTGTACGCTTCTGGGGGTAATATCAAACAACGGTTGATGCAGTCCAATACCCCACTCATCTGCATATTGACGGATGGTACAGTACAACTCCAAGGGAACAAAACACTTCTTAGTCTTACCTGTTTTCTGTTCCTTAACCTCTACGAAATAATTACTGCCGTCTGCTATAAACTGATCTAACCTCAAGCGGAGAATATCACTGATACGAAGTCCCAGTAACGCTTCGCATTGTAGTGCCATAGCGATTCTGGGATTTGCTTTGACTGCAGTACCCCCAGGCATATCAAAACCTTTTTTGATACAGTCGATAATTAATCTGTACTCTTCTTTATTTAACGCTCTGGTTTTCTTTGACATATAAAATCCCTCCTGTCGCATTTCGTATCCTCTAAAGGTCGCAGTTTATACTGGGAACACTGGGAATGCCCATGAATACCCCATTGGTCGCATATTGCGGAAAAAGCGACCTCGAACGTGTACCCCGTATTTGCCAATGTAAGCAATCCAATACCCCATTCGCACAACTTAGCACTAAACATATAAAAACACCCTGTACAGGCAAATAGCAGCTCTGTCGGCAATACTACCAGACAGAACTGCTATTATGTTGCTATGACTAAATATTATCTTCGCAGAATGCCGTCTGTAGACAGTGTGATCGAAACTACACGACCAACAATCCAGTCACATTTTCTGTAAAAGCTATCAGCCTGAACAGAATCATCATTGCGTATACCAAACCGTGCACGCATATTCCATAACTGGTTTCTTAACTGTTGCATTTCCAGCAGGTAGTGGATCACCTTATAAGGTAACGGACGTGCCGCTGAAAAGCATAAGTAACGCTGGCGTGTGGATTCAAAAGTAATCCCGTTTCTCAGTGCAAAGTCTAAGAATGTCAGCATGAAGTCATAGGTTGGAAATGTAGTAAAGATGTCACCGACGATTACTTTATCTCCAGTCTGAAGCCTTGCAGGTAGAGATACTATTTCATTTACACCGACAACCTCATCGTACATGCGATGGTCGTTGTCATAACTTAAATCAGGTTTTACGTTGCATACCACATATACTTTTTTATGTCTCTTATGCTGGCTCATTTTATTCACCTCCTTTCTTTTGATGCAATAAGTAAAATAAAATTCCCCTGTCCTTCGTAACATCTTCTGAACCCATAAGATGCAGTAGGAACGATAATTTTTCTTTACTTAAACCTTCCAGTGATTTCTCAATATGGGAGAATGTGTACTGCCGTAAAAAGGCAATCTCAGCTTTACAATCTTTTAATGGAAAAGATTTTCTGAGAGATGCATTTTCATCCTGCAATACCCCATTCATCTCCCATACAGAGTTGGGAACCACTACCCATGAGGGTGGTGATCTTAACATTTGCAGAAATACAAGTCTGTCCCTTACCTGCCTGGCAGGGGCATTACATATTACTTCTACAATATCGCTACCAACCAGCTTAGAGAGCTTTCTGGATGCCAACTGACGGTTGCTTCTGACGGTGGAAAGAGAAATACCCAGCTTATGACTGATTTCCTTATCTGGGATGTCGAAATACGTCTCAGCAAAGGCGGCTCCCTTTTTTCCATCCCACACTTCCGAAAAGAGTAATGCTATCAACTCATCCAGTGCCGCTATACGGATCTCGTCATCTGGATCATCACTGCCAGACAGTGCAGTCCATGCAATTTCCAACTGCTTAACCAGAGTAAGTACCATCATTTTCTCCTTTCCGAACTGTGTCTTCGTCATCTTTAATCGTCAATGGAATGTCCAAGAATCCTGTGTCTCTATTCGTCATCTTTTCAGAACTCACATACCCTTTTCTGGATAACACCTAGAGAAACCCAGCTTTTCCTGAAATTCAAAAACCTTTTCTAAGCTACTTTTCATTTAATTTAGTATCAACTGATATACCCAAAACAGAATCTCATCATCATGAAAAATAAAAACAGGGGAGAGACAGGATACTGGAAAAAATACTGGAATGCTGAAAGATATCTACCAAAAAACAATATATGGTAGGGCAGTTGCAGGGCAACTACTGGATAGATGAGAAAGTACCCTTGATAAAGTGAAAGAAGTGAACTGTAGATACTTGATACAGTACCCCACTCATGTTGTAGACTAAGATATGAAACTGTATCTACAGCAAAAAAATACAGGGCATCTCTACCCTGAAATATGACTTGAATTATATATTATATCTATCATCAATACCCCATTCAGCCACATACCGTTGTACCACTGTCATCTGGTGCAACAGCACTACTGTCATCAGCATCTACACTTATGTCTGTATCAGGCGAAATGTCAACTGCCATGACTGGCACAGAGCTTACCCCAATACTCAGCACCGTAGCGACTAAAAGCAATGACCTTACTACTTTTATCTTCATGTCATTTACTCCCCTTTCTCTAATTCTTTTCGGAATGATTCCTTTTCCTATCATCCTACTTTATCCATAGGTTAGGAAGAAGAAAACTATCTTAAAAGGGTAAGAGAGTACTCTGGGAGGGATTGGGTATTTTGGTGACTCTTAGTGTATCGGCTTTTTAAGGTAGGGTGTTAGAGGGTGTTAGAGGGAAAGTACTGGGGGATTGGGAGTGAGAGTGGAGTTTAGGATGAGGTACCAGATTAAGAGTACTGAAAACTTGGGAGTGAGAGTGAGGTAGGTGAAGTGGGTGTGGGTGAACATAAAAAGAGGTAAGGCTTTTGACCTTACCTCCTATGATAGTCCACTACCATGCTGTGTACTTTGTGTTACGCATGAATACTTTATGTTGAGAATTAGGATTAATGTTGTTTGGATGCATACCCTTTGTTTCCCAATACCAAGTGACGTTTTTAGTAAGTAGCTTGGTTTCCACCCATAACTGACCTACATCACCCATATCAGCAAGTTTGTAATGGTTCCACACAGCACCTACGATGGTGTCACACTGACCCATTTTTACCAGTTTGCTTGGAGTTAAAGTTTTCGCTTTACTAGCAAGTTTCTTGTATGACTTATACTGAGTGGCATTCCATTTAAGGATGTTAGCTGCAAGTTTAGGGTTATACTTCTGATACTTAGCAACATAATTTTTTACACGATTATATGAGCTGTTTGCCTTTGCTGAAATTTTAGATGGCTGAATGTGTAATACGAGGTTGTTTGCAGTGTAACCATCCCAAAGACGTGGATTCTTATATGTTTCATACATATACTTGTCAGTAACAGCCATGTCGGTGTCGTACCACACCTGAGAGTAGAAAAGATACATCAGGTCACTTACATAAGCTGACTTCCATGTTTTCTTTGCCTTCTTCAGTTCAGCTACTGTTTCTGGGGAACAAGCTGAGTCTAAGTTTGGTGTTGCAAGAAGCATATTGCACATCTGATATGCCCTATAGGGATGACTTTTATGTCGTCTTTTATATGTATCTGCACCATCTCCTGTATCTGCATCCCCTGCAAAGCCACCGTATGGTGAAAATGCAATGTCATCGGCTGCATCGATGAGGTACAGTACCCTTTCCTGTACTTCTGAGTCCTTATGAGTTTTCTTTGGTGTGAATGTGGTGGCACTGACTGGGGCTACCATTGTGGTGGCTACCGTTGCAACTGCAAGGGCTGTTGCGATGAGTTTCTTTAAGGTTTTCTTCAACATATTTTTGTCCTCCTTCTGCATTATATGTTGATCTGTTGTAATTACTATACAATACCCCATTCATCTGCCTGAGAATGAAGTACCCACACCCTATGGTGGGGGCTGAATACTCAGGCAGGTAAATGGGGAAATACACTCTATAGAAATTACCATATCGTTTCTTGTAGCATACCATAGTTACTACTAAACTACAACTAATATCTGAAAAAGTATTCTGACAATGTAACACATAACTGTGTTGGATGTAATACTGTAGAATAATACCCCACTTATCAAGTAAAGGATGTCTGTATCTACTGATACCCGATAAAAATATTACTGTGTTTACTTGCACCTTGTTATGTATTGTTGAATGTTGAAATCTGTACTTATAACAGGGAATAATGCCGGACTACTGCGATCTGTTACCAGAAACTATCGTATTCCTGATATGTAACACTGCAATGTATTGTCTATCAATACCCTACTCAGTATACTGGCTAATATTTAATAACTGTGTCTACTCATATCTGGATACCGCAGAAATACGGCATTCCTCTCTCTGTTCTGGAACTGTATGCTCCCTATATAGATTGTGTTTATTCTTACTACTTAATCCTGAATGCCTGTCTTATCATTCATAACTGTGTTTCTTGGATACTCTTTATTCTGTAAGTACATGATGGAAATGGGAGAGTAGACCTATCTGGTCAACTACCCCTATTCTTTGCATAGCCTTAAAATACCCTACTCATCCATGATCATAACTGGATATACTCGAAAGGATTTCTGTGTTTCTTATCTACTACATCTCTTGTAAGTATAGGCAGAATCAGGATATTAAGACCTATCTGGTCAGTACCCCTGATACTTGGATGCTATTGAAATACCCTACTTATATACGGCTCTGCCTGTATCTATCTGGAATCATACCTGTGTTTCTTACCTGCTCTCTATCCTGCAAGTAGAAGCAGAAGATTAGATATCAGACCTATCTGGTCAGTATCCCTGTTCCCTGCATAATCTTAAAATACCCTACTCATCCATGACCATAACTGGATATACTCGAACTGTTTTCTGTGTTTCTGATCTGCTCTCTATCCTGTAAGTATAAACAGAAGATTAGATATCAGACCTATCTGGTCAGTACCCCTGTTCTCTACATATCCTTGGAATACCCTACTCATATACGGCTCTGCCTGTATCTACTTGGAATCATACCTGTGTTTCTTACCTACTCTCTATCCTGTAAGTAGAAGCAGGAGATTAGATATCAGACCTATCTGGTCAGTACCCTCTATTATCAGACTGGCTATTGAATACCCCATTCGTACTTCTCAGACTTTGCCTGTACTCTCTGGGAATCTGTGCTTATCAGCTACCCTATATCACACCTGTTACCAGTGGAACCTTTATACTTGGGAGAATATACCTACTGAATTTCTGTATGGCATTGCTGGGGATTTCTTTCTTAACTGATCTGTTCTCTGCCTTTGCTGTACCTACTGACTGTATCTGTTCTCTCATATCGGGAGAGTATCTACATAACTGGATATACTCGAAATGCAGAATCATCTACCCTTACTGAGACTGATCCCTTACCCTTTGCTTTCTGTCTCTCTCTGTAACCATAACTGCTCTCCTCTCTCTATGGAAATCTTATCTACCCTACATACTTTGAGTATAGGCAGAACCAGTACAACTTATCTGGAAATATATCCTGACCACTATCTCTGCAATGCCTTAACAATACAGCTATTTCTTAATACTATGTATGGCTGAAATCACCACTCGAAAATAAAACTCACTAATATTAATCTTGATCCCTGACTGACCCTGACCTTTATTACTGACTCTCTATCTGTAAACTTTTAATCTTGCTGTTAATTTTGCTGTTCTCTTATCTACTGATATCCATTATTCTGCAACTGACTGTTCATGTAAGAATCCTATTCTGTATTAGGATTCATTACTAATGTCTTATATAGGACTGTTGTTGTATTTACTGTCTTTATAATAACTGTTGTAAGAACTATGTATGTAGCAATAACTGTTATCTATTCATCCTGTAATCTTATATGAAATCTAAACAGGGTTGCTTTCTAAGTGTAATCCATAAGAATGGATAAGGATAGAAGAAAAGCATATCGAACAGCAAAATAATAATATCAGTACCCCACTCATATATACGAAAATCTTTATACTGACAAAGAAAAACAATATCTTAAAACAGACAAATCATACATTTTGCAGATAGCAGCTATGCCTCTTCCTGCAGGACAGTAGGCAGGTTGAAACCTGTGCCTTATTCCTGAAATGAGAAAAAAGCATCCATCTGCCAGACAGCACTGCACAACTTCCCTTCTGCGAAGATATCTCTCATTTTTTACCAAAAGCAGGAGAACGGGAAGGTATTCTTTCCTATATATTTGCAGACGGTAGGGCAGTTACTGCTGTGCTTGCAGATGAATGCTTTTATTTATGGAAAATGGAATCTGTACCTGCTGAATGAGGACGGTAGCAGGGTTAGGACACCACTGGAACAGGGCAGTTAATTTCTGGGATTTTCCAGAAAAATATAAGAGTCATCAAACCGCAGGTTACGCTTCAAGGTAATGTAAACATCGGCAGATACCCTTCTGAGGTCACGCTCGCCTGTTTCCAGTTTACAGATCTTACCCTTGCTGAAGCCACATAACCTCTCTAACTTAGACTGTGAATACCCCACTCGTTTACGGTAAAACTGCAGGTTATGTCCAACTGCAGAACTGGTTTCCAGATAGGATATTGCCTTTTCCAGAACATCTACTGGAAATCCTAATTCCTGATACCCCATTGAGCAGGTATGAAAATACGACTCAGATGGATAAGCATACGGCTGTTCTTTCATAACATACATCATTCCTTTTAGCTTTTTACCTGTATCTATTTCCACTACTGCCTGTGTTTTAATATAGAAGTTAGGATATCCTTCATATCTGTCCAGAGAACGCTCATCTCTTGGACTAATACGGTATATTGCAACAGGGACAGCACATCCTGACTGTTTCTTTACTGTAAGGAACGCATTTCCATTACTGCCGCAGAATGCCAGAATACAATCTCTCAATACCCCACTGGATACAAATTCTGCATCAGGGCATCGATGGTAAAATTGTTCTGAATACAAATTACTTCCATAAGCTATATAATAATTCATAAGTATCTCCTTTCGTATAGTGGGGAGAGTTTTCTCCCCACTGCCTGTACTTTATTTCGGGGCTCCGTTTCGCCATGCACTGTCACCATCAAGCAATGCAAGCATATGCTTTCTGCAGGTCTTGAACTCATCACCGATCAAGTCCATGCGGAGCATCCAACATCGGAATGCATATTTAGGATTATCGGTACTTCTCTTAATCGGGCTGGCATATTTTACTGTCTGAGACTGAGCAGTAATAGCAAGTACCATCTGGATGTATGCCTTAACCTTTCCTGCATGTAATGTGGAATTGAATAAACGGTATTCAATGGTGCCACGATAGAACTGGCTGTGCAAATTCAGCATATGGTATCTGGATGAACTGTAATGCTGATTTCTTGTACCTTCTGCATTCTGTTCCTTGTACCAGATACGGGCGAATTCTTCCAATGTACTGGGCTTTCTCTTATTCATGACTTCCACCATCTGCCTGTTTACTTTCTGGCAGTAGTTCTGGCGTGCTGGCTCAATCTTAAGAGCCTGTACCAGAAGATCTTCTTTAGCAGTAAAGATATTAATCAGGCTACGCAGATGCTGTGGTGTGAAGCTTTCCCCACCAACATGGATATGTAAGCCTGTACTATCATTTACCAGACCGCCTGCTTTTCTTAACTGTCTTACCAGTTCCTGTAACAGTTCAATATCAGGATAATGCAGGATGGGTGTAACCATCTCTACTTTGTAGGTTCTGTCTGATATCCAGTTCCCATTCTTACGCTGTGCATGAATACTGGAATCATACATGAACTTCCATGTCCTTCCCTGCTGATCTGCTACTGAGTAAGCATCATAAGTACCACCGATGTACTCTGCCTCATTCTGGAAATATTTCGATGCTACAGTAGCCGCTCTTTTACGGCTCATACCCGTAAATTCAATTTCTACTCCGAAAGTATATTGTTTCATAAGTTCGTTCATGACTGCGTCCTCCTCTTTTGGTGTGTGTAGTATACCTCTGAGGAGAGAGTACTTCAACATGTAAGCCTCACAAAGATATCAATATGAATTTGTGTACATCTGATACCCTATTCGTATCAATTGTGTAGTTGTTGTAGAAACAAAAACACACCGCACTGTAATCTTGTGCGGTGTGCCGAATTTAACAACATGTACCATCAACATGGTCTAATCCACTTTGAGCCAGTGAATAAAATTTTTCATAACTCATAATGCTGCAAACAGAATCTGATTCACAACCAATCTCATCGTTGTCTTTGTTTATTTTCTTGCAAATATGATTGTAAAATTTTTGTATGTCAGGTGCTGTTGCGTTGAAATTGAAAAACATTACTTCTTTTTCCTCTGCTGATTCGGTTAGAAAACTTTCATCATTAAACTCACTGTTTGGTCTTATAAAAGCAACATTTAGTGCTAAAGATTTGTACATATCTAGTAAAGAACGTATATTAGCTACTTTCCTTTGAATCCGTTTCGCTCGTCTTTCATTAGTGTCAGAGAAAAATTCATGATACAATTTATTCGGGTCTTTATTTTGATAAACAACGTTTACTCTGCAACTGAAAATCCACTTTCCATTAAATTTTTTTAATTTATCACGTAATCTTTCAAAATGCTTTAATTTATATGGACTACCTGAATAGCCTGCGGTACCTATATAAGGGGAGTCTAAATATAACAAAGTATCTTTATCATTTTTAAACTGTTCCACTACGATATGGTCAGATTGATTAAGGGTAATGATCTTAAAACCTTGAAACTCCTTAATTACCTTTGACCAGTATGGCAGAGTTGAGTAGAACGTCTCAAGTCTATTTTTAGATGGTTTTCTGCGACTATCAAAGGTATCTGTGTAGACAGTTGCTATCGCATATGCTAAGGGATCATTCGAAATATCTTTAGCAATTTTGTTAAAGAAAACAGATATTCCCTCGGCAAATACAAGTTGTATATTAACGGAAGGTTCTGCTATATATTTTTTTATACGTGTAATACTTATATAGTGCTCTATATTTGCAATGGATATATCTGCAAGAGTTATATCTGGAATAGCTAGATCAATGTCTGCAATATTTTTAGGTATTTCCCTTTCTCTTCTATCTGTTCGAATTGCAAGTATTTGTCTTATTATTTTTAAAGCAATAATTTTCCAGTTTGAAATTTCTGGGAATATAGGCAGAAATGAAGCAGTTAGGTCAGGGATATTTCCATCTGTAAAATCCTTAATTAGTTCCATTAACTCAGAGAGATATTGGAGAAATTCTTTATTATTATCACGCAGAACATTAATAAGATTTGTTCTGGCTGGATTAATGTCATTCATGTAATAATTACATTTAGGATGTTTTTGGATTCCTAACGTTACGGTACCAGAACCACAAAAAACATCTACAAATGTTTTATAATTAACTTGTTTACTAAGTTCATTGACCAGATGGACTAAGGCGTAATTTTTTTTACCTTGGTAAGGAATAGGCATTGACAGTGGTGTTCGTTGATTTAATATGTAATCTTCCTTTGGCTTCATCTTCCATTTACTAAAAGAGTTATGAGCCAGTCCGACATCTTCAAGAGCTTTTTTCTGAGCAACATCATAATAGTCATCCCTGCATAATTCGTAGGCTAATAAATAAACAGCCTGCTTAAAGATTAAGGGTAAAGGAGAGTTAATAGATTTTCTATCTTGGTAATGATGTAATGCATTTCGCAATAGCTCTGCTTTCTTTGAATACACAGGATTGGTGGTAGCAATCTCATATAGGAATTCATATTCTTCTGGTGACAATGTAGCCGCCTTATTTCTGGCAGTCGACCAATGAGATAAAATGGGAACTTTGGCATTGTAGTACTTGTGAACACTTGTCTTAATATTCTCATTCATAGACAATATCCTCCGATGGTAAATATTGGTAAAATAATTGTACCACGATACCGTTGTAGGAGGTAGACAGCATTTGCAAATATTAAAGAAATTATATTTAAAGTTAGATGGATACAGGTAATTTAAAAATATTTTTTCCAGAGTACCTCTCCGATGGAGCAGTAATTATAATTTGATATAAAGATACTATTATATCAAGATTGTATTGCATAAAGTACAAATAAATAAGGAATAATAGAGCAGTATTTCCTGAAAAACTTAAGAGGTTGAAGAATATAGATAAAATAACAGAAATTCTTTGAACACACTTGAACACAGCCGCTGATGAAGTACCTGAAATCCCCTTTCTTTCAACGTTTCTGGGCTGTGCTGTCCGGTTCGATTCCGGTCTGCGGCATGATTTTAAGTGAGAGAAACGTTGATTTCACAGCGTTTCTCTTATTTTTTTGCTTATAGGTTTTGAACACACTTGAATACAATTTTTACAGTTGTATACCTCATCTGCGTTTCTTTCTTCTTATAATTCAGAGAACAATTATTAAGACGGAAAACTGATGCCTGATAGAACAGAGATAAGAATAAGCCGGATAAATGCTGAATGTTACAGCATTTATCCGGTCTTTGTTCTGTAAATTTTCACCACATTTAATATAAAGCACTATACCTGTATTCTGTCTGCAACTTCATTTCCAAGAACAATCTTTCGGTTTGCAGAGGAAATGATCAGAGAATCGTGGAATTTGCGGAGAACACGAATCGTGCTGCCTTCATGAATATCCATATCGTGCATGGATTTCATAACTTCCGGCAGTCCGAACATCCATTTAATGGTGTAAGTGTATCCCTGAATAGAATCTGATAATGAATGCATAAAAAAAACCTCCCTGTATAAAGCAATATGGTAAATAATGTCAGATAATTTATTGCTGTTATTGAAATAATTGTATATCTATGAGCGCTAGTTCGTCAATTATAACATTATTTCATACAATATCTGAATAATCATTCATTTATTCAGATATTTCCAGGGACTTTTTTTCGCATATACATATAATTTATTCGACAAATTTCAGATTATCAAGAGCATAGCGGAGTGCCATGCACATTAATTCATTTCTTGAGCGTCCGCTTTTGGCAGACAAGTCATCATATTGTTCCTGCAGTTCACGTTCAAGACGAATGGTCATGGTGATTGATCTGTCTTCTTTTTTATCTGTACATTTTGGCCGGACAATAAAGTCGTTTGGCATGATTATCCCTCCTGTAAAACATTTATTAGTGAATAGAGTTATCGTAATTAGTCTTGCTTATTCCAATTTTGATTTCTGTAATCACTGTTATGATATAAAGTATAGTTACACAGGATTGACATTGATATAACACAATTTTATAATACATAATAGTGTTACTTATGTTGCCGCTATAATTGATATGAGTGAGTTGTGAATGTGTGGGGAATACTTGTAACATTAGAATGCAGTAAATAAATATTTTCAGAGAGACTGGGTAAATATATGGAAAATGTGATTCGGAAACTGTATGCTATGTATATGGATAATGGCAATGGGGAAGAAAATGAAATATCAGAAATACATGATGATTTATGTAAAGAGAAAAAAGAGGCAGCATACCAGTGTTACCAGAAATTAAGAGCCCGGCTGACAGATGAACAGGCTGAAGAACTGGATGTATTGATGGCTAAAAATATGGAAATATATCCTCAGGAATTGGAAAAGAGCTTTATTATGGGGTTTAAAACAGGGGCAAGGCTGATGTGCGAGGTTTTTGGTGAAGAAACAGAATGATTGTAAAGCAGATATGGCAATTCTCCAGATAAAGTATGATTTTAGAGGATTGCCATAGGTCTGATAAGTGGGTCTGACATATAATTTTTGATAACATGATCAGGATAATTTATGGTTGTGTTGAACGTTATCAGAAATTGTGAGGTTGTCAGACGTAATTTCATTCAGGAGATATTCTATAGTATGCATATGTTCGTTCATAACTTTTTCTGCAAGAGGTGCATCATTATTGGTTATTGCCTGAACAAGCCGGGTGTGCTGGGAATCAATCTCCGGTGCATCGTTATTTTTCTGCATAAGATAGGAACGTATTCCAACGATCATATTTTCGGTAATCTGTGCAGAGGCATTTAAGACACTCAGTATTAATGGATTGTCAGAAATCTGAGCAATTTTCAGATGCAGATCACGATCCAGATCACCGCGGATTTTTTCATCCTGAGTGCTGTCCAGTCTGGCAATGATAAGCTGGAGTTCAGCAGCATCCAGCGGTGTACAGTTTTGGGCAGCGAGAAAAGCAGCTTTGCTTTCCAGTGCGCCTCGAAGCTGCAATGCATCCTGAATTTTGCTGTTGTACATTTGAAATATGATAGACAGAGGTTCAGTAAGACAGCTGTGAAGATCAGTTGCAATATAATTGGCACCGCCATGTACGCTGACAGTAATCCCGAGCAGGGAAAGAGCCTTCAGGACTTCTCGTAATGCTGGTCTGGAGATTCCGAATTCTTCTGCCAGAATACGTTCAGCAGGAAGTGCATCGCCGGGTTGTAATTCTCCGTTTTGGATATTTTCGATAATTTGTTTCAGAACATCGTTGAATGTACTGGTTTTATCTATTTTTCTAAACATTTATTTTCCTCTTTCCTGGTACATCGTTTCGTAAATAACTATACCAATCGCGTAGGATGCGGATTCGAGTGTGCAGCTCTATATCAGATAACTGTTCCGCAGAGATTTCTTTGATTATTAAATAGTTACATACATCTAATATTATAACGGATTGAAAGGGAGATGCAACTGATTCCTACAAAATTTCTAAAAGTGTAAAATTTTTGTGTTGCTGAGAACGGAGTGAACAGTAACAAATTTTTGCAGTTTTTTTATAAATTTTATAATTATATTAGAAATTAGACAAATTTCTCTCACATTTATAGGTTATGATATTTACATCTTAAGGAAATGACGTACCTTAAGAGAAAATCTTTCCTTTCCCTAAAAAGTGTAAAATGAACGTGAATCACCGCTTAGCCGACAAGATCGACGGAGAAGCGGTGATTTTATTATGTCACTGAAGCAGGATTCTTTCTTATAAACCTCTGTAACGATTAAGACAGGCATAAATTTCCTGAATACGGGGAGTAGCGTAACCACAGGAAATTTTTTGATTCTCCGTAAAAAAGGACAGACCATGTAAAGAGAGATTTTTCCAGAGAAACTGCACAATCTCAGGCAGGGTACGTCTGCCGTCTGCCAGATGTTCAACTGCATATTTCAGCAGGAGACCTAAGGCAGCGGTCTGTTCTGCGTCAATAAGCTGTTCTGTATAGCGGAGATCAATCTCCTGTCTGCCGAGAGAGAAGCCATCTGTTCCGGAGATTCTGGTTTTCAGGCGCTCAGGTTTTGCGGCACCGGAATCGGAATGATTTCCACGGCTGTTATGTCTAAGGTGCTTAGAAGATTCGGCAGGTCTGCTCATAATGCGATGGCTGTGCGGAAGCTGAAAATCAGTAACTGAAACAGCAGGCAGAGGATATTGGCTGCATAATTTTTTGACAGAAGCTGTAATATCTTTTGGAACGTAATTGTCCATCTGGATAATTGTATCTGCAATATGAAAGAATGCCCCGGAACTTCCGGCAACAAGAATTGTAGAAATCTCTGCTTTTTTATAAAGATCCTCTGCACGCTCCAGAAACGGAGTGATCGGCTCTTTCTCACGCTGGATAACCTGCTGCATGAAAGCATCACGAACCATGAAGTTAGTTGCGGAGGTGTCTTCGTCAAGAAGAAAAAGGTGGCTTCCGGCTTCCATGCTTTCTGCGATACCGGCTGCCTGTGAAGTGCTTCCACTGGCATCCAGTGTAGAGAAACAGCGGGTATCTTTCTTGTTTGGAAGATCATTTATAAACATGGAAACATCCACATCCTTGATAAAACGGCCATCTTCTGAACGCAGTTTGACAGCAGTTGCATCTGTGATCACGTATTCACGTCCATCTCCGGGGATATGATTGTATACACCAAGTTCAAGTGCATTCAGAAGCGTGGATTTGCCATGATATCCACCGCCTACGATCAGAGTGATTCCCTTTGGAATCCCCATGCCTGTGATTTTTCCTTTATGGGGAAGATTTATGGAAATGCGCAGACTGTCCGGAGAAGTAAAGGGAACGGAAGCTTTCATAGGGCGGGAGGAAATACCGCTTTCTCTTGGGAGGATGGAGCCGTCGGCTATGAATGCGCAGAGATTTTTTGCGGGCAGCGTCTGACGGATAAATTCCTGATCCTCTGCAAGCTCTATATAATTCTGTAATTCCTTTGCATTAAGGCTGGAATAGAAAAAGGATTTTTGAATGCATACAGGCAGAAAATCAAAAAGGATTTTCTCCAGTTCAGTGGCATTGATCGTGCGGCCATTAGCAGGGAAGCCCACAAAAAAGCGGGCGGTTATGCCTTTTTCTGTTATTTCACAGGCTGTCCGGGAAAGAATCTCCTGACCACAATGACTGACAGTGAGCAGGCCGCTTTTGCCGGAGCCTTTTGCACGAAAGCTGTACTGACTGACCTGTTTTTCAAACTGACGTGTAAGATAGTCGCAAAGAGTAGTCCCGGTAAGTGTATCTTTATAATATTCGACGGGAAATCCGGCATCTCTGTGTGAAATCTGAATGCTGACATGAGAGGGAGAAGCAAAAGGATCTCCCTGCACATGGTCGATGGACAGAATATAATTTCCAAAATGATACAGACCTTTCAGCCCTTTATATGCCGGATAACTTTTGCGGTTTATGGAACGAAGCTGCTGACGCAGTTCCTCTGAATTTTTCATGACAGAACCTCCTGGTATTGCAGATATTTTTATAATAATCCTCGCAAATAATGAATTTGAGAGGAGAAACATTAACCTGCCATCAACTATAGCGGAAATGAATCATAATGTCCACTGACAAATAAATATTAATCATATGGAAAATTTTCAGAGGATGTTTTATAATGAAAAACAGGTAATTGTTCAATACCATTACATAATAGCGAACTGATGAATAGTTACCGTTATCAAAGCAATACTATGAATGACAGTCATAAAGAAAGGCGGAACAGTAAATGGAACGTAGAAATGCATGGCTTTCTTATACAGAAGCAGAAGAAAAAGAACTGGAGCAGGTTGCAAAAGCGTATCGCAATTTTCTTAATGTGGGAAAAACAGAGCGTGAATGTGTGACGCAGATCATCAGAGAAGCACGGGCAGCAGGTTATGAATCTCTGGAAGAGAAGACTGCGAAGGGTGAGAAACTGAAAGCAGGAGATAAAGTTTATACAGTCGGAATGAAGAAGATCATTGCACTGTTTCATATCGGACAGGATGATATTTCTGAGGGAATGAATATTCTGGGAGCACACATTGATTCTCCACGTCTTGATGTCAAACAGAATCCATTATATGAGGATACGGATCTTGCATATCTGGATACCCATTATTATGGCGGTGTTAAGAAATACCAGTGGGTGACTCTTCCCCTGGCAATCCATGGCGTAGTGGTAAAGAAGGACGGAAGTACAGCAGAAGTAAATATCGGTGAGGATGAGGATGATCCGATTGTATATATCACAGACCTTCTGATCCATCTTGCAGGAAAGCAGATGCAGAAAAAAGCGGCAGAAGTGATCGAGGGAGAGAATCTGGACATTCTGATCGGCAGCAGACCACTGAAAGACCTGGAAGATGATAAGAAGAAAGAGGCAGTAAAACAGAATGTACTGAATATCCTTAAAGAGAAGTATGATATGGAAGAGGAAGATTTTCTTTCTGCAGAGCTGGAGATCGTACCGGCAGGAAAGGCAAGAGAGTGTGGTCTGGACAGAAGTATGATCGCTGCCTATGGACAGGATGACAGAGTGTGCGCATATACTTCTCTGCTTGCAATGCTTGAGATGGACACCCCGAAACACACTTCCTGCTGTCTGTTTACTGATAAAGAAGAGATTGGAAGCGTAGGTGCCACTGGTATGCAGTCACATTTCTTTGAGAACGCAGTGGCTGAACTTCTGGATGCAATGGGATGCTACAGTGATCTGAGATTGAGAAGAACTCTGAAGAATTCCAGTATGCTTTCCTCTGATGTAAGTGCAGGCTACGATCCGGCTTATGGGGAGGCATTTGAGAAAAAGAATGCAGCTTATCTTGGAAGAGGTATCGTATTAAATAAATTTACCGGAGCAAGAGGTAAATCCGGCTCGAATGATGCAAATGCAGAATATGTGGCAAGAGTCAGAAATATTTTTGACAGCCATGAAGTTGCGTTCCAGACAGCTGAGCTTGGTAAAGTTGATGTAGGCGGAGGCGGAACAATCGCTTATATCGCAGCGCTTTATGGAATGGAAGTCATTGACAGCGGTGTGGCAGTGCTCAGTATGCATGCACCATGGGAAGTGACAAGTAAGGCAGATATTTACGAAGCTAAGAAAGCATATAAGGCATTTCTGCTGGAAGCATAAAAAGTCAGGCAGATGCGGAATAAAAATATGAAGAAATCGTGGAAGCTGTATCGTTTCTGATAACAGAGACTTGCAGATTCCGCAGATAAGGGCAGAGCTTTTGGAAAACTGAAGCGCTGCCCTTTTAACATATAAGTGAGGTTATGATTGTAAAAGGTATTTCTGATATCTTACGAAAGACAGGTTGCGATTCTGTAAGATCTGGATTGGAGCAGGATATTTAATAGACGGGAGGGAAAGATGGAGGAAGCGCTGATCAGAGTAAAAGATTTGTGTAAAATATATAATCCCGGCGAGAATGAAGTACGGGCGCTGGATCATATTAATCTGGAAATTAATAAGGGTGAGTTTGTTGCTATTATCGGACAGTCAGGTTCAGGAAAGTCTACATTTATGAATATGCTGGGTTGTCTGGATGTGCCTACATCCGGCGAATATTTTCTGAATGGAACTGATGTGTCCACAATGGAAGACAATGAACTCTCAGAAGTCAGAAACCGGGAGATCGGATTTATTTTTCAGGGATTTAATCTGATCTCAAATCTGACTGCAATTGAAAATGTGGAACTACCGCTGGTTTACAGAGGGGTAGACAGAAAAACGAGACATAAGCTGGCAGTAGAGTCACTGACCATGGTAGGGCTTGAGAAACGTATGGATCACAGACCAAATGAAATGTCAGGAGGACAGCAGCAGAGGGTGGCTATTGCAAGAGCAATCGCGGCCCAGCCACCGGTGATCCTGGCAGATGAACCTACAGGAAATCTGGATTCTGCATCCAGTAAGGAGATTCTTCAGATTCTTAAAAGTATGCACGAGCAGGGAAAAACGGTCATATTGATCACACATGATAATGGGATTGCTGCTCAGGCAAGGCGTGTAGTCAGAATTATGGATGGAAAGATAGAGTCAGATTTTATCAATAAAAACTATGGGAAAGAAGAATATATAAAAAATCAGCTGGATGCATAAACCCGGTTACAAGGAGACAAATATTATGAAAAAAAAGAAAAGTAAAAAGAAAATTATTATTGGAGCAGCGGCTGTTCTCGTTGTTGCCGGCGGAGTTACAGTAGCAGGTCAGAGGAATTCCACAGAAAATCAGATCCCGCAGGTTCAGGTGGTAATTGCAGAGAAGGGGGATGTTGAGGAAATTGTAGATGCTACAGGAACAGTGGGAAGTGAAGAGGAGAAGACCTATTATTCTCCTGTAAATGCAGAGCTGAAAACGGTTTCTTTTGCCCAGGGAGATGTGGTGAAAAAGGGAACAAAACTGATCGAGTTTAATACAGAGGATCTGGAGAAAGATAATCGGAAAGCAGAACTGAATTTGAAATCAACAAAGTATGATACAAAGGATACAAGAAATAAATCTGACAAAGCAGAGAAGAAGCAGAAGGATGCCAAAAAGAATGTTCAGGAGCTTGAGAAGAAAATAAAGGATAAAAAAGCTTATGTCTCGTCTCTGAAATCACAGATTTCAGCGGCAGCAGCAGCGGCACAGCGTGAAGCGGCAGCTCAGGCATCCGCACAGGCAGCAGCTCAGGCTCAGGCACAGCAGCAGGAAGCTCAGGCAAAAGCCCAGGCAGAGGCAAAGAAACAGGAGGAAATCCAGAGTAAATATCAGGCCGCACTTTATACATACAAGACGGAGACTCTTCCGCAGTACCAGCAGCAGCTCTCAGATCTGAATGCACAGTATAATCAGGCACAAAGCGATTATAATCAGGCAGACACCACATATCAGATGGCATTTGCAACATGGCAGGGAGACCCTTCAGATGAGAATACACAGGCTCTGGATAATGCGGAGGCTGCAAGAACACAGGCACAGCTCGCAATGCAGCAGGCACAGCAGACTTATAATGATCTTAAGCAGCAGACACCGAAAATGCCGGTACTTTCTGATTTCACAGAAAGCAGTGCAGATTACTCATGGGGAATTTCAGACGGTTCAGATGCAGATGACAGCGATGGGGAAGATTCTTCCTCCTACGGATATGATTACAGTGGAAGTGATGGCGGGACAGTAACTGCGGATACTTCTGCTCTGGAAAGTGCACTTGAGACAGCAAGCGATGAACTTGCAGAGCTTCAGTCAGATCTGGCTTCTGAGAAAGCTATCGCAGAGGCAGATTCCACAAGCCTGACAAAAGAAGAAAAAGAGAAACTGAAAGTAACAGATAATCTTTCCGAACTGGACGCAAAATCAGCCGAGGAACTGGTGAAGGAAGGAAAGAAAGGAATCACCGCGGAATTTAACGGAATCATATCCAAGGCAGATATTAAGCAGGGAGCAGCAGTTACTCAGGGTATGGAACTGTTTACTATTGAGAATACAGACAAGGCAAGTGTGGATGTGACTCTCTCTAAATATGATTATAATACAGTGAAAGAGGGGCAGTCTGTTGAGATTACCTTGGGGGATAATACTTATCAGGGTACTGTAACAAAAATGAGTCATATTGCGGTGCAGAATGAAAAAGGAACGCCGGTCATTTCAACAACAGTAAGCATTGATAATCCAGATGAAGATATTTTCCTGGGAGTAGATGCAAAGGTTAAGATTTATGCGGCTTCTGCGAAAAATGTGGTGACTCTTCCTGTGGAAGTGGTCAATATCGGAAAAGAAGGCTCCTTCTGCTATGTGATAGAAGATGGACTGGTGACAAAGAGAAATATTACCACAGGAATCAGCTCAGAGGATTATGTGGAAATTACGGACGGAATCAAAGAAGGAGAAGAAGTAATCGCAGATCTGGGTGATTACACAGAGGGAATGGAAGTACAGGCAGTTCCTGAACAGACAGGAGAGGATGCTGATGAGTAATCTGTATGAATATATCAAGATGGCAGTCCATAATATTATGGCAAATAAGGGACGTTCTTTTCTGACTATGCTTGGCATTATCATTGGCATTGCTTCTGTAATTGCCATTGTATCTGTGGGTGAAGGAACCAAGAACCAGATGAACAGTGAAATTGATGATATCGGCGGCGGGCAGATTGCCATCAGTGTCAGCGATGAGGCACAGACAGATGAGGAGTGGATCACTGCGGATGATGTGGAAGCAATCCGGGCGGTAGACGGTATAGAAGGAGTAAATGTTTCGGATTCATTCAGTGGAGAAACTACCACAGGTAAGGGGAATTTTTCTCTTATGCTGACGGGTGAGGGACCGGATGCAAAGCTGTTAAATAATGCCACCATGAAGCATGGAGTATATTTTGGGGAAAATGAAGTTCAGGAAGCAAAAAATGTCTGTGTGCTTTCCGATGCAGATGCAAAAAGACTCTTTGGCACAGATGATGTGGTTGGAATGACTGTAGATGTCAATTGTTATGGACTGACCAAAAGTCTTCGTATCTGCGGGGTGACAACCCAGAAAGAAAATGGAACCTTTGTCAGTTATACTTATGAGGGAATGCCGGTGACTATTAATGTTCCCTATACTACAATGAATGAATTCACCGGTGTATCCGATTACTTTTTCTCAGTAACAATGCAGGCAGATAAGAGCTTAAACAGTCATCACTCTGTTACCTGCAGGCGTGTTTTTTATCAAAAGTTTCCGCATACAGTCCATGGCCATCATGCTTCTGTGCATGTTTGGATTTGCACTGGAGGCATTTATCAACGGACATTTTCTGGTAAAGATTTTTGATAATTATATTCCGGCTGATGCAGATACCCAGGATACAGACCTTCAGAACGGAAACTCTGCTGAAACTTCATCAGCAGAAAATGATCACACAGTATGACCAAATGGGGAGAGAAACCATACCACTCTCTGGACTATATGCTGAGAGAGCGGTTTGGAGAAAAGGTTTATAAGGTCACGCTAAATGGCGGCATGTCCTGTCCCAACAGGGACGGTAAGATTGGAACCCGTGGCTGCATCTTCTGCAGCGCAGGAGGAAGCGGAGATTTCGCTGCAGATGCCGCACTTTCCATCACTAACCAGATAGAAAGCCAGATCAGTATCCTTTCACAGAAACGTCCGATTCATAAATATATTGCCTATTTCCAGGCGTACACAAATACCTACGCACCTGTGGAATATCTGGAGAAAATTTTTACAGAAGCAATCTCTCATCCAAAGATAGTTGCTCTTTCCATCGGCACCAGACCAGACTGCCTCAGTCCTGAAATCGTGACACTTTTGTCCCGGTTAAATAAACAGAAACCTGTCTGGATTGAACTTGGACTTCAGACGATCCATGAGTCCACTGCCAGGTATATCCGAAGGGGATATCCTCTCTGCGTTTTTGATGATGCCGTAAAACGCCTGCGAAAAGAAAATATCGAAGTAATCGTGCATACAATCCTCGGATTGCCCGGTGAAAACACAGCAGATATTCTGGAAACTATGGAATACCTCAACCATATGGATATTCAGGGAATCAAACTGCAGTTACTTCATGTGCTTCGCGGCACTGATCTGGCAGCAGATTACGAGAAAGGACTGTTTCAGACTTACGAACGGGATGAATACATCTCTCTCCTTATAAACTGTCTGGAACATCTCAGACCGGATATGGTTATACACCGCATCACAGGCGACGGCCCCAAAGATCTGCTGATCGCACCACTGTGGGCAAGCCGTAAACGTGAGGTATTAAATATGCTGCATCACAGGATGAAAGAAGAACAAAGCTACCAGGGAAGACTGTTTTTACACTAAAAGATTCTCTGCTACTCTATGCAAAGGAGGGATAAAATGGCAACACCATTCACAGTTTACAAATTAATCGTGTTATACATGCTTCAGAATACCGAAAATACCCTGACAAATTCGCAGATTTCGGAATTTATCCTGGACCGGGAATATACAAACTATTTTCATCTCCAGCAGGCAATCTCAGAACTGGTAGAAGCAGAACTAATCACCATGGACACCCGTTCCAATGTCTCCCATTACCGGATTACCGAAGATGGCATAAAGACTCTCTCCTTTTTCCAGAAAGATCTCTCTCCTGAGATCAAACAGGAAGT
>OJMN01000559.1_pt1 | contig 23335 bp, 16 predicted proteins | sample 1597261 | NCBI WGS metagenome assembly OJMN01 (sample SAMEA2452130, study PRJEB22498) | human gut metagenome | biome: human feces; feature: human gut; material: feces | place: Australia | collected 2012 | reverse complement strand
GCAGAGCGGATGTGATACCACACTGGAGCGAATGAATCGCAGATACAGAAGCGCAAACAAAACCTTAAAATTATCTATAGATACAGGTTCAACAGAATCTCCAGGGGGTGTTATTATCTGTTGTATCAGTGTTTTTTCTGTAGATGCAGAACCAATGGCATCTTCATTTTGTTTGTCAGTATTGTCACTGCTTTCGTTATCTTGGCTTTCGGTCTCGCCAATGGCCATTTTATCACTATCGTTAACAGTTAAATCGCCAGAGCTGTCAGCGTCGTCTGGATTGTCAACCATATTAGAATCACTCTCATCAGAATCTATATTATCGTTAACTGTTATATCTTCATTTTCAGAAGCATCTTCAATATTATCACCTATTGTTAAGTCTGGCATATCACCAGAATTACCATTGGTTTCGGAAGTGCTGCCATCAGTTCCAGACATATCAGACGCCCCAGGTTCTTCCACGGTTATACCAGACAAATCCAAGACTGAAACAAAAGCAAATTCACCGAGGCCTCCAGACGATACGAACACAATCCTCTGCCTGCCGTCATCAGTGTTTTCAACTGTATAAGTAACCTTTTCAGGCTCTCCATTTTCAGAAATATGATATAGTTCTGCATTTCTGAAATCGCTCGCATCCTGCATAACAATATTTATTTGGTAAGATGTCTGGTTTTTATTTCCAGTGTTTAAACTAAAGCACTTAATCCCCCGCACGCTTACATTAATCATATGCGATTCAATTTTTTTACAAATTTCTGTTTCCACCTCTTTTGATGTATCGTTAAGCTGAAGTGCTCCAAGAGAATCAATATCATCTCCGCTTTCATAAGAAACATTGACCTCCGCATCCTGATTTTGGCAAAACGTTCCATTCCAGCTTAAAACACTTGAAGTGCTGTCAGGCAGTTCTTGATTTGCAGATTCGTCCGATGCGTTTACTTCATCTGTGTTTATGTTTTCGCCAGCGCTTTCTTCCTCGCCAGCAATATCAGTTTCTATAATTTCATTGATTTCATTCGCTTCGCTTGCCGCATATGCCGGCTGCGATAACAGCATAACACCAGCCATCAAAAGCGAAGCGACTTTTTTTAATTTCATTTTTATCTCCTCCTTTTGTTGATACTATTGCTTTATATCTAATATGAAGAAAACCGCAAAAATTGTTCAAAATTTCTGCGGTTTGTATATTAAGACACTCTTGTATATGTATCAGCCACATTGTTTGGCATCGCCATACTGTTAAACTCATCGCCGTCAGAGTTAGCCCACGTTCCAGCAAGGTCGTAAACAGTGCCGACAAATGCGAATTTCTCACCAAGGGAAAGCGTCTTCAATTTATTCAGATTTGAAAAAGTCCAATTCATGTTTGTTACATTTGTTGTATCAAAGCCTGAAATATCTAATGACGTAAGCACATAGCACAAATTGAACATATTACAAATATTTGTTACGCAATGAGTATCAAAATTTGATAAATCAAGAGATTTTAATTTTTTGCATCCATAAAACATTTGCTGCAGGTTTGTCACATTTGACGTGTTAAAATTAGATACATCTATAGCTTCAAAACCACATCCTTCAAACATTCTGCTCATATTTTTTACATTTGACGTATCAAAAGATGAAACATCGATAGATGTAAGTCCGCTGCATCCGCAGAACATAATACCCATATCAGTAGCTTTTGACGTAACAAAATTATTTACATTTAGCGACGTCAGCTTTTTACATCCATAAAACATCATTCCGAAATTCGTTGTATTTGATGTATCAAATCCGGAAACATCAACGCTTAACAGGTTTCCATCCTCAGCAAACATACCGACAAACGTTGTTACTTTTGACGTTTTAAAATTTGATATATCAAGATTTTTTAAAGCAGAGCAATGAAAAAGCATGTATCCCATAGACGTTACACTTGAAGTGTCAAAGCTGGACAAATCAAGAGACTCAAGCTTGTTGCAATAATTGAACATATCTCCCATATTTATTACTTTTGCCGTATTAAAGCTTGATACGTTTATTTCTGTTACATTTATACAATTTTTAAACACAGAGTTCATATACATAACTCTTGACGTATCAAGTGAGGATAAATCAATAGATGTAAGCGAATTGCAATCCGAAAACATACCCTGCATGCCAGTCAACTTTGGAGTTATGAACATTGACAAATCCATATTTGTCAAATTTTTACATCCCTGGAACATATATGCCATTGAAGTCGTATTGGCTGTATCAATATTATCGAATTGTATATTTGTCAGGTTTTTCTTTAAACTGAACATACTTTGTGCTGAGGTATTGAACGCAATCTTTATTCCGTCAACCTGAGTAGAAATCTTTAAGCATTGATTATCAATCCATCCGACAACTCCACCATCGCCGTCAGCATCCATATCTATCACGTCTGCTCCATTGGGCATTTCTTCATCAGTAAATACAACCGATGTGACATCATCAGGAATCAGCTTATTCACATCCGGGCCTTGTTTCAAAACAAAGGTGACGGGCTTCGCGTATAAATCAATATCTTTATCGATTTTGATAGAAGGAACGCCGTTAGACGACACTTTCACCTGGTTTACACATTCCGGTTCTGTATACCATAAAACATACGAGCCTTTAGTCATCTTATATTGCCCACTTACGATATCATTTGAGCTGTTAAATATCATTTCGTTTTCGGTTGAGCCGTCAGCAAATTTTAAACCATTACTATGGAATGTTACTGTATACCCCCTTACATCTTTTCTTGGCTTTGCCGTGCTGACTTCAATATCGGGAACAGGCCTGTCTTCATTTAGTTTGCTGTCTTTCCATTTCTTGGTGAATGTAACCGTGCCTTCTTTTTTCGCATCTTTAAAGTTGTATACCAAATTTTCATCATTTCTTGCAGCATAAGCCGGGCTGCCACAAAAGCACCCGGCTCCAATTCCGCAGGCAAAAATTATAACCGTTAGAAAAACTTTATTCTTTTGTAATCGCATTATCCCCCTCTCCTTTTATTTGGCAGCCCTGGTCTGAACGGCCAGGGCGTGTCAGCATATATAATCTCATTTTGTTTCTGTTACTTCCACTGACACCTTGATACTTTCCGGTGTCAGTTTCTCTGGTTCTCTTTTTCCTTCCTGCATTAAATATCCGGTAATGTACTCCATGTTATTACCAAGCTTAAACTTCATATCATAGCTTCCATCTAATTCAAATTCAGACTTGATATCGGACATCTCTTCCGCATCCCTGACAAAAATAATATCTGCCTTTTGCGGATTCTTTGTCCACTCACCGTTTGCCATAACATTAGCCTCAATCAGCCTGGACAGGGACATACCTTTTGAATCGCAGGTTCTGCCTACACGTTTCAGAACACCATTCAGTCCTCTTGATGCTACATTGTTCATTGCCTGCTCGTTCATCCATAGGATTTCACGGTTGACGATATCAATCACATAAGGAGAAGCCTGTGTGCATTCGCTGTCAAGTACAAAGCGGTTTACAACAGTTGCGGGCTCAAATACCTCACCCATATCGTCAGATGTCCTCTTCATAACACCAAAGCAGGTATGAGGCTGCTCAGAAAACTTCTGGCATGTATAACTGTTAATCTGCGGGATAAGATACATAACACCGTCATCCTTCAGCTTATCAATATCCACATCGATAAACTCACCGCGGCCTTTGCCTTTTGCCGGGCCGCCATCCTGCACATCACCGGAATACACAAAACCGTTTCCGTTTTTGCTTCCATTCCATCCGCAGAACCCAACAATATCCATGTTCTTATCGCAGAATGCAACCGTCAGGTCAATATCAACCCTTCCATCATGATATCCTGTCTTGTTGTTGATGTTAGTCCAGCCAACAAAGAAACGCATCTTTTCCCAGCTGTCATCAATCGGCATCTTGGAGCCAGACGTCATATTGCCAATCGCTCCGGAATTATCACGGATATCAACAGGGATTTTCACGTCATTTACACCTTCAGCCATATAGACCTTACCCATGCTGTCTTTTCCGGCAAACTTTTCAGACATTCCGTTCATTGCAGCATCAACAACATTTTTAATCTGTTCTTTTGTGAATGCTTTTCTGTTCTTGTCTGTTGTTTCAACAACCTTTCCGTTTTTGCCTTTGAAGTAACGTTTTTCGTCGTCATGGTCACGCTGCTCAACATTTCCGATTGTTCCGGTTACAGTCGCGATACCAGCCTTTGCCGCAACTTCTTTCATAGCATTTACAACAAGGTCTTCTTTCCCCTGTTCAATTCCCATACGGTACAGCTTATCAAAGCGGCGCATAAAATCACCAGGCATTCTTGAAGCTTCTTTTACGGCTGCTTCAACATCACCGGATTTGATTGCCTCTTCAATACGTCTTGCCGGGCGGTCAATCTTCTCTTCACTCTGGATAATGATGATTGCACGCTTAACGTTATCGTATTTCGGTTTTGCCCAGGCCTTATCTGTGATATGAAGAACGTTAAACAGCTTTTCCCATTCTTTGTCATGACCATGCATCAGGTTAGACAGTCTTTCCCCACTACCCTTGTCCATTGCTGCCAGACAGTCCATTACAAAAGCACGGTCTTTTCGGCCAAGTTTAAATGATGGCATTGTCTTCGCGTCATCACGCAGAGGGATTGCTTCGTAAGGGTCACTGGCAGAGCCGTCCTTGCTAAGAGACTTGAATGCGGCATATCTTAAAAGGTCAGCAGGCTGTTTCATAAATGCGGCAGTATGGATTGCATTGCCTGACAACTCTTCTACCATCATCGCGCATGCGACAGCATTCTCCCTGTTCTTTGTTGATACATTCTCAATCAACGCATCAATGCTGCCAGGGTTTTCTTTTACATATTCCATAATGAATTCACGCTGCTCTTTTGAGTATGCGATGGCAGATTTGACCGCCATACGGAAAGTTTCATCAAGGTCTTCCTTGCTGCCCTCAATCAGGATTCTATGCATAGGTGTACCGAGAAAAGGATAAGTCTTTTTCTCTTTCATATAAACAGACGGTTCAAGTTCAAGACCTGACAGACCATAGATAATCTGGTCAAGAAAATATTCTGCATAACTTCGTTCCATGCAGCTTTCAGGGAAGTCAGGATAAAACGGAGTAAGCTTCTTTCCAGCTCCAAGCACGTCAGAGAGCATTTCGTAGTTTGTCTTAAAAAATGCAATGATATCATCCTTATCGGCTTTAGCCAGATGTTTCGTCTGCTCTGTTGTCATCGGGAAACCGATTGATGCAAAATTAGCCGCAACGGATGCTGCCAGCTCAACATTGTTATTGTCTTTCTGTTCCGGGAGGATTACCTTGCCCTGCATTTCATAGTATTTTTTTAAAATATTTTTATTCATTCTTTTTCTCCTTTTCTAATATGCTCTTAAGCAGCAAAGCAGCCGCTTTACGGCTGCCGGCAGAGAATTTTTCTGCGAGATATGCTTCGTATCCCGAAGCTGCAAGCCGCTTTTTCTAACGGTTAGAAAACCGTCTGTTTTTGTTGTCAGATACAATATGCTTAAAAAAATAAAAAGGAGACGTATTTTTGCGGATTTTTTTGCAATTTTTTTTATCCCATCTGCTTCGCTGGACGCGATGCCGACTTTCAGCGACATATTCAGGCCGCACCTGCCGGCATTATTTTGTAATCTTATATTTTTTTGCAAAAAAATAACGGTTAGAAAAATTCTAACCGTTAGATTTTTTAGCATCCAAATTCTTTTCTCAGCTCTTCCAATTCAGCATCAAGCTCTTCTGTTGTTTTTTTGACATTCCGTCCAGCAAGCTTCTTTCCACTGAACATTGCAATGTCTTTTTTTCTCTTTATTTTTTCAAACTTTCTGCTCTCTCTTGCCTCCCACTGATGGCGATACCTGCTTCCGGAGTTATCTTTCCAGCCGGTGGAGTGGTATCCTCCAAAGTCTTCATCAGGCCATACACTTTTGAATTCCTTATCCTTGGCTTTGACAAATTCCTTATATTCTTCCTCAGCTTCCATACCATAAGCAGCACGGGCTCTATGGATATACCTTGAATCTCTGCGCCATGTATAAAACTTATGCTTGGCTCTGCCCTGGCGGCTCTTAATTGAAGCCATAATGCTGTAATTCCATTCAATATGGCTGATATTTTTTGGAATAAACAAGAACGCAGTATCAACCTCTTTCTTAAATATCCTGACGTCAATGTTTGGCTGTTCCGGCGTATCAAGCCAGAACAGAAACTTGTTTACCTTCCAATCCATGTTGGGCTCAGTAGCATGTAAAGATTCATCTATCACATTTTCATAACGGCTTTTCCTTGAAAAACCATTAAGCGCCTGGTTCTCCATATACTCATTTCTGAACTCTCCACGGATAGGTTTGCCGTTCCAATTTACAACCTGTTTATGTGCACGGGCAAGAAACCTTATCAGCTCTTCTTTATTACCAAAGAAAATATCATTCGAAATGATATATATTTTATTTTCGGGGCCGTATCCAATAACCTCTGACAAATGAATTTTCGGCTGTTCGACTGTATAGATTTTCTGCATATTTTTCTCCTTTCTTTTCTGCATTTCTGTACATGTAATATGCAGGATTTCATAAGAAAACAAAACATTGTCTTTTTTTAGACAAAAATGTTTCACGTGAAACATTTTTTAACAATATTCGACATTAGGTTAGGTCAGAAAGATTATATTATCTATCTTCTCCTCCGATATCTGGCATTTCCATATCTTTAGTTTTAGTTTTCGTAATATCTTTTACTTTTTCTTTCATATCATGGTCTCTGAACGCTCTTACTGTAGCCCCTGTCATCATTCCTATATTAATCGCGTTTTTCAATGCTTTATTCGATAGTCTTAAAGGTTTTCTTATAGCCTGTTCAGCGTCAATTGCAAACCCCATGCCTTTTTCCAAGTCCTGGCCATCATACATGTCACTTCTTTTTCCCCCAACAATTGTTGCCGAAGTCTGCATCAGTTCATTCGCGCTCTTTCCCATGGCGGCTGCAGAATGGCCAAGCTGCTCCATAGCAGCTCCTGTATGGCTTGGTCTTGCAGCCCCACTTTTTACCAAGTCTGAAAATGTCTCAGCGTCAAAATTTTTATCACCATTTTCCCTGATATCGTTAAGTATGTCTTTTTTAATTTTAGCGTTCATCTTAGACTCATCGACGTCTCTTTTAATGGCACCTGGAATGTTAACAACACTTTCAACAAGCCGGCTACCTCTTTTTACAAAGTTTCCAGGCGTATTTGTTACACCTTCCATATGCATATACGCTCTTCTAAATTGCTCTAAATCCATATAAAAATCCTCCTCGTGCATAGCACAATACAGGTTTTTCTAACCGTTAGAAAAACCTGTTATCTTTTTCTCAGCCGGCTGATTTTTCAGCCTGCTTTCTTACAACATTAACTTTACCCCCTTTCTCAACAATGCATTTCTCAACATCATCTTCGTCAGGAAGATTAAACATGGAATCTTTCAAAATTCCTTCTAATATACCCCGCAAGCCTCTGGCTCCGGTTTTTCTTTTAATAGTTTCTTTTGCAATATCTTTTAATGCGTCAGGAGTAAACTCCAGTTCGATTCCGTCGTACTTAAAGAATTCCTTATACTGGTTAACAATACAGTCTTTAGGCTCTGTCAGAATCTTAACCATTGCTTCCTCGTCCAACTCATTTAAGGATACGATGACTGGCAGACGGCCGATAATTTCAGGGATTAATCCGTACTTCACAAGGTCGTCTGTTTCTACCTGGCTTAATGCCTCACTGATAGATTTTTCTTTTCCTTTATCTACATTTGCACCAAAACCGATAGATGTATCTTTTGCTGTTCTTTTATTGATTATCTCTTCAAGTCCAGGAAAAGCTCCGCCGCAGATGAATAAAATATTCTCTGTATTGACCTGAACGTATTTTTCATTCGGATTGCGTCTCCCACCGTTAACCGGAACGTTAGCGATAGTACCTTCAACCAGTTTTAAAAGCGCCTGCTGGACACCTTCACCTGCAGGGTCTTTTGCAGCCCCGGAGCTTCCGCCGGATTTTGCAATCTTATCAATCTCATCCAGGAAGATGATTCCGCGTTCTGCTTTTTCAACACTTCCGTCAGCAGAACGGAGAAGCTTTGTTAAGATGGTTTCAACGTCATCGCCAACATAACCTGCCTCTGTAAGGGAAGTGCAGTCAGCGATTGCGAAAGGTACATCAAGCATCTTTGCAACTGTCTGAGCCAGCAGGGTCTTTCCGCTTCCGGTTGGGCCAATAAGCAGGACGTTACTTTTTGACAGCTTGACGTCTGACTTAATATCCATTCTTTTATAATGGTTATAAACAGCAATAGCGATTGAAATCTTCGCGCTGTCCTGGTCAATGATGTATTTATCAAGTTCTTTCTTGATTTCTCTTGGTGTCATTTTTTTATTGCGTTTTTTTGCTTTTGCCTTTCCGTCTGATTTACCTCTGACATCTAAAGCCTGTCCAAGCAGCTTTACGCAATCTTCACAGATATAATTTCCATTAGCAGAAGAACGGAAGCCCTTCTTAGGTGGAATGATTTTAGTGTTACAAAACTGACACATTGCTTCTCTATTATAAGCTGGCATAATTATTCCCCTCCATTTGTTTTTTTATTTTTCGGGCGGTTTTACCCGGCCGATTTCGGTTTTTGCAAAGACTTTTTCTTTGCTTATTTCTAATATGCATGAAATCGCATGAAATGGGAAATTTTTTGCGGATTTTCACGACAGGCTGTAAGGCCAGAGAATTTTGTCGATTTCTAACGGTTAGAAAAGACAATATGTGCAATTCTAACCGTTAGAAAAATCATCTATTTTTGTCCATTTCATCAATAACGCTTTTGCCTTTCATATATTCAGGCCATAATTTCTCCGGCTCAAGTCTCGGTGCTTCGTTATTTGCTGTTCCAGCATTTGCAGCATTGGCAGAAGCATCAGCGGAAGATGAGACCGTTTCAGCATCATCTTCTTTTGTCTCTTCTTCGTTATTTTCATCCGGGTCACTGTCATCTGTACCGAAATCAACCACATCCATTTCGTCGTCATCTGCATGTTTTGCAGTTTTTTTGTAATTGGCATACCAAGTCCTGTTCCTCCATAAACAGATCTTGCACCGCCTGTTTCCTGAGTAAATGGTTCGAAAATATGATTCTGAAATTCTTTACTCATCCCAACTCCGGTATCCTTGCAGTGAAACTCAAACAGTATATGTCTGTCATCCGCCTGTGTTTCATAATAGCTGAGCAGTATCTCTCCTTTTTCTTTATTATACTTGACAGCATTACTTATGATATTCATAAGGATTCTTTTTAAATGAACCGGACTCCCATTCAAATATCTATATTCCAGATTGTATTCTTTTTCAGATAAGCTGATTCCGCGTTCATACACCTGCTTTTCTATAACTTCTCTTATTTCATGCAGTAGCCTGTTAATATCAAAATCCTTATTTTCCAACACAATTTCCTCTGATTCCAGTTTGCTCATATCAAGCACTTCATTAATAAGCTCCAACAGGTATCCTGAAGCATCCCATATTTTCCTGCGGCACTCATCTTGCTTTTTTAAATCATCTTTATAATAATCAGCTACCTCGATCATGCCACGGATTCCGTTAATAGGAGTTCGGATATCATGACTCATTCGCTGCAGAAATTCTGTTTTTGCATTATTTGCCATGTCAGCCCTCTGAGCTTCTTGCAAAAGTTTCTGCTTATAGGCTTCTTCCTGCATCATCTGAATCTTCAACAATTGCGCATTTGATCTCCTGCGGAAGGCAAATACGGAAGCAACCACAAAGATATACAACAGTAACACGACCAACAGGTTTTTAAAAACAGAAGCAAACGCCATTTGCTCATCTATAAACATATAAACATAATAATCACGCCCCTTAGTCATTCTGCCAATATATCTACATTTTCTGTCTGAAACACGGACCAGTTTGTTAGCTGGTTTCTGTTTTACCTGTTGGATAATATTAATACCTTCAGAGCTCAGTCCAATCAGATTTTCGTCGTTTGAAGCAACCACATTTTTTCCATCTGTTACAACAATCATTCCGCTGGAATATGTATCATAGCCACTAAAAAGGCTCTGGATCGTAAGATTATAGTTTCTGGCATACTCAGCCGTTGTATGATAAAAAGTAATAATTATGCCTTTTTCGTCAGAACGTCCATATGCAGCCAGATCCACCTGTGATCCATCCTCAAGAACGATACTTGCAGCATATGTTTTTCGGGGATAAGCAACTACATCAAGTACTGTTTTCTTTTGAATCTCATTCTGTAAAGCCCGGGAATTAAGATTGTCTGTACTGTATTCACATTTTACCTTTCCGTTTACATCAAGTATAATAATTCCGGTAAGTTTCTGCTCCTCTGCATATGTTTTCAGCTTATCCTTCGTAACTTCATCCTTTGTATACGTCAGATTACGATTAACCTGCTGAGCATTTTCAATTGCACGTATTAAACCTTTTGTTTGGGATGCTTCATTATATCTGTTATAAATATAACATTGTTCTTTCACATATTTCAGAGTCTCGTCCATTTGCCTGGCAACTGCTTTTATATCGGTTTTTACAGAATAAACTATAGTTATCAGAAACAGAAGCAGTCCTGTAGTAATAATGATGATTTGAGTCTGCCGTCTGGACAGTTTAGTTATTTTCAATTTTGTCCACCTCCAGATATCCACTGGTTTCGGGAAGATATTTTTTTAGAATTTTCTCTTCACTTCCATCTTTTCTCATTTCTTTAAAGATTTCTGTGAGTTTTTCCGGAAGTTCACTATCCGTGTTTTCAGGAAAAGCTACTCCAATTCCTGTAGTCAGGATAGCTTCGTCCAGGATTCTTATCTTTGCCCCGTAATCTTTTATATACTATTGTACGGAGGTTTCATGAGCTGCTATGGCATCAACATAACCTTTTCCAAGAGAGGTAAAAAGCAGTTTTCGGTTTTCTAAGCTATACACATCTTTTACCAATGGAATAGCAGGATTCATCCTGTTAAGAAAGATATCCTCAGGCTTTGTGGAAGCCTGTACTGCGATTACTTTTCCCGACAGATCACTAAGCTTCTTTATATTACTGTTTTCATTGACTGCAACGACCTGCCGGCTCACCATATATGGACCTGCCCACTTATAATCATTCTCCCGGCCATCCATGGAAAAGCACCCCCATAAACAGTCTATCTCCTTATTTTCCAGGTCTTTATCTTTATCATCCCATACAATCTTTGTAAATACCGGCTTATAACCAAGGCGCCCCAGAGCTTCATTTGCAATGTCAACATCAATCCCTGCCGGTTCCCCATTTTCATCGGAATAATTAAAAGGTGGAAAATCGTCACTTCCAATGATTATCTCTGGCATATTTTCCTGTGAAGATGTACTTTTCTGTGTTGTAACTGAACATCCTGATATCAGTAATATCCCAAAAGCAAACAAAAACGGTATTACTGCCATGTACTTAGATTTCATGCTATGTACCTCAACAATTTTCTCTGATTTTTTTGGATTTTACGTCATTATAATAACTCTGTTTATACTGAATTTACATAAAAGATATAATACAAAACATGCACAAAATTTTAAAAAGAACAGGTGATTTTTCAAGTGGATCATGTTATGTAGATTTCACTCAGAGTAGTACTCCTTCACTTTCCCTCTGAAACTCCATCTTCATTTTTACTTTTGCCAGTTTTATTTCCGGTATTCCTTCAGAAATGGACATAAAAAGCGCCATAGGTTTTTTCCAATGCCTATGGCGTGTAAATAATTTTCTACTCTGCGGATACCTTGTTTATGATTGTCTGCCTGAGCAGGCGTCTATGCCAACAGATTTCTCTATACTTTTGAAATTTTATGATACTCTTTTTTCTCTGGAAAATACAAAACTATACAATAAGTTAAATCGTCTGCGTTAACTTCCATTCGCCCATCCATCTGCTCCATCATAATAGAAATATTCTGCAACCCAATCCCTGTTTTTTGATGCTCAGAATCAAACCTGGTAATACTATTTTGAATACTGATTCCTACTTCTTCATTCCCATAACAAAGCTGTATACATACCTCATTTTCATGTTTTCCATATTTTTCAATATTAGAAATAATATTATTCATAATTCTGCCGATAAAATCTGTATTTATACATACAGATATCTGTCTCCACTCCAACCGATCTGTATTTACTTTAAATCCTTCATATTCCAGTAAAGCACACAGTTCAGAAAGATAATCACCAAAAGCACACATAATATCTTCTGCAGGTTCCAGTTCTATATGGTGTCGTGAATTTACAAAAAAATATTCAAACATCTGCTCCGACAAATCTCTGATCTGAAGTACACGATCAAAGGCTTTATTTATATATTCCTGAGTAACCGCACCTTCTTTTTGCTGCTTTTTTAGAATCTCAAGATATGCCATCAAACCAGTCAGAGGAGTACGCAGATCATGTGACATTCCTAACACCAGCTTCTCCTGTGCACTCTTCAGGTCATACTCTATCTGCTCTTTTTTCACCAATGTTTGTCTCATATGTTCCAGTCCACTGGCTAACTGTGCAATTTCATCTGTTCCCTGAACAGTTACATTCCCCTGCAAATTTCCTCTGCTGATTATATTTACCTCTTTCATAAGGCATTGTATATATTTTACATTCTCATACATTCCAGATACAACAATTCCAATACACGCCGCGACTCCAAGTACAACAGAAAAGACCATCAATATGTTAAAATATTTATCCGCTGTTCCTTCATATATATATACATCTGCCGTTCCATCCTTAAATGAAATTCTGTGGTACATTCTCCATGTCAGATTTGGTATTTCTCTGCTGCCATACATAATTTTTCCGTTGTAGGAAATATCAAACAACAGCCATTTTCCCCTTGAAATCGTGAAGTCATCAATATTTCGTTCTGTACCCCATTTTTTCAACATTTTATAATCAGATGCACTCAACTTATTTTGTGTGACATATTCCTGAAGTTCTTCTGCACGTTCTGTCTCTTCAGCATAAACATATCCTGTACGAAAGAAAAAGCGTTGCAGTAACCCCTTTCCCCCGAAATATGTCACGCTTAACACTAATAAACCTGCTAATAACCCCTGCATAAGATAGCAAATTATCTTGCCTGTCAAACTATTTCCGCAAATTTTATCCAAGGCGATATCCCTTTCCCCATACGGTTTGAATCATCTTTGGCTTTTGTGGATCATCTTCGATTTTCATTCGTAATCTTCGGATATGCACCATAACAGTATTTCCAGATGAATATAAGAACGGCTCCTCCCACAAACTCTCATAAAGATTTTTTACCGAGAATACCTTTTTCGGGTTTTCCATCATAAGCAATAAGATTCTGTATTCCATTTCTCTGAGACTGATTTCCTTTTCATTGCGGAATACCTCATTACATTGAGTATTCACTTTTACTTTTCCATATTCAATCCAATGTTCTTTTGTCTTCTCACCTTGTAATGTCTGACTATATACATGATATCTTCGTAGTAACGCTTTAACCCGGGCAAGAAGTTCCGCATACGAAAATGGTTTCACGAGATAGTCATCACCTCCTGCCATAAGTCCGAGTAATTTATCAGATTCCTGACTTTTGGCTGTCAGAAACAACACTGGAACATGTGAGATTTTTCGAATTTCTTCACAAGTTTTTATCCCGGATATTCCCGGCATCATAATATCAAGAATAACAAGGTCAATATCATCTGATACTTTTTTCAAACACTGATATCCATCCTCTGCTTCCTGAACAATATATCCCTCACCTTCAAGAAGTATCCTCACTCCTTCTCTAATTGCTGCATCATCTTCTACAACCAAAATATGATTATCCATTTTCATCCTTTCGTCTTCTAAACTGCATATACCCATATTTGCTGACATTGAGAAATCAGGGTCGTATATTCCCATTTTTTTGAACTGTTTGTATAGCTGAATGGATCGTTTACAGAAAATTTCTTTCTGGAATAATCATAAATAACAATAAAATGCCCTGAATTTGTAAAATCTCCGGGACCCATAGCACAGATTATCAGATTTCCATCTTTAAGTCTGTCGGCCATTTCCTGTTCTCCCAGCATATCAAATTGCGAAGCAATTACACCGTAATCCAAAGCAGCTTCTCTCATGAATTTCCAGGATGTTCCAATACCATCCACATAATATCCCTCGTTCATGGATTTTTGCGCAAGCACAGGTGGTATTGCCTCTGTATTTCTGGTTAAACTGTATATTACCATTGCCATGCACGTCGGACCACATCCGGAAATTCCTATATCACTTGTTCCATAAGGTTCATATCCCCATCTTTTATCCCATTGAATAAATAAAGGAACTTTTTTCTTCTGTTCCTCAAATGTAAGTCCTTCAGAAGACTTCTTGTGTACATCATTGTATCCTTCGACAAATTCCAGCATTTCCGGATTCCTTTTTAAATCCTCTAAAAGAATATCCGGATAATTTTCTGTATGTAAAAATATCTTCTTCCACTCTGCACTTTCCATTATCTGTTTTTTGTAAGCGTCTGTCAATATAATACCCTCTTCAGTTTTTTTCGCTCTTACTGTCACAACTATCCATGCTGCCAGAATTAAAATCAGAAGAATAATTTTACTACAACTTTTTCCCATATGTTTTTTTCTTTTTTTCATCATAAATCACCATTAATATGATCCCGGTAAATCCTGCCATTGTTGGAATTGAAGCTGTAAACCCTACCGAACCATTAATTCCTGTAAGCAACATATTTTTACTGTTTACAGTATACATCCATATTGCAGGAAAGTTCTGTGCCACATCAATATGAAAAATCTGGCTTTCTCCTGATAGAATATTATACAGACAATGAATCATAACCGAAGACCATATAGAACCTGTCTGCTCTGTAACAAGTGCCAATGCAATTCCTGCAATTTCAACAGAAATAATCATCATAATTACTTTTTTTATATCAGAAGTATCAATCCCATCAAAATGATAAACAGCGAATAAAAAACTTGAAACAAACACTGCACATTTCTTTCCAAAAGTATTCTGAAGCAATCTTAAAATCATACCACGAAAGACAATTTCTTCTGTTACTGCCGCTTTAATACCTGATGATAAAATAGAAATTGTAACTACATCTATGATTTCTTTATATGTAAGGTTTCCTTTTTCAAGTGTTCCCTTTGTAAAAAATATATAAAAAAGGCATATTAATACCGGCATTAATACCGCTGTTATACACCACTTTTTTTTCGGAAGCGGCATTCCTAAAAACAAATCCTGCATTTGAATTCTTATAATATACTTCGTATATAAATATATCATGGTCAGCAGGCTCAAAATCGCAAATGTCACATATAGAATTCTCACATATGGATTCTTCTCACATATCCCATATGCAAATGCTATACTAAATTCATCCGTAAGCTGAATAAGAATGAATGCTATTGCAATATGGAACGTACATTTTATTTTCATAAATGCTCCTTTACTTTTCTCCTCATGTATTATTTTCTAAGAGTTATCTCTTAGAATGTACTTATACAATAACATTTAATTCTTACCTGTTCATTTAACTGTACCTTAACTATTCTTAACTATCTTCAAGCAGATGCAAGGCCTATGACGAAAGCTTTGCCTTAGAAGCTATAGCATCATCCATGGTCATGTTCCCCATAAAATTTGTTTTTCATGTCTACCATCCGAATGCGTCCCGGATCAAAGCCCCGGTTTCTCCGTCTATATAAAACAATTCCTGTTCTTCTGGTGAATCCTTCCATTGGTAGGGACAGCAAAAACTCCATACAGGTCTGTAAACAATTCCATCTGCAGTTTCATCAATATAATATTTCAGGCGGATTTTCGTAACTGGAATCGTGATTGGTTCTGTTTTCTCCGTCGTGTCCTCTTCCGTAAAAAATCCGATTTTTCCTTCTTTTACATATTGTTCCACCGATTTCATAATTTCTTCCATGGGAAGCATAGTAACTGTTTCTTTCTCTTTCACCTGAAGCGGGATTGGTATTTTGAAATAGCAGTCTTCAGGCTTGAGACCAAATCCTGTGCTTCCCTGATAATGATACTGAGAAAGTCCACCTGCCGGTATTCCATTCAACAGAACTTCTATGTCGTAATAATCATATCCTTCCGTCATGTCGCTAATTGGTTTTCTTACAGAAGTTCCAGATAAATCAGCTTTGGAAAACAGTTGATTTATAATATTTAATTTCTCATCTTCCGTATTCTCGCCTAAAAATCCCAGATCTTTTTCACTTAATCCATCACACTCTATCATCCCATCCGAAATAAATAACTGCAGTCCTTTTTCTTTATTTTCCCAGACCGTTTCATCTGTTACAGATTTTTCCCATCCATCTTTCCCGCCAAACCAGGAGCAGATGTCTTTCTCTGATATATTGCATTTTTTCAGAACTCCCTTTGAAACGTCATCAGTATTTCCGGTAATATCAGCTTCTATTGTAAGGGTTCCTGATTTCCCTGGCAGAGAAGCTGTTACATGGTTTTCCTTTACCTGCAACATTGTTTTCTCCGGATCATATTTTTCATTTACACTCGTAGTATTTGACGAACTTTCCAAATCTGTTGTGTTCTGCGTACTCTCACCCGAAGATGGTTCTACTCCGGTGTCAGCAGCCTGCAATTTCCCTTCTTTTCTATATTTTTCAATGATATCCTTTACTTCATCCTTTAATGGAAGGGTTAACGTAAGAGTCTGAGGCGTATATCCTCTGTAAACGTCCTCCGCAGGAAGTGCATAAGAAACCTTTCCTTCTGAATCTGTAAAAGAACCAATTTTAAAAATCTTTTCGTAAGCTTCAGTGTCTTTCCAGGTATAATAAATCTTACCGTCATAAACAGGATATGCCTGAATAGTCATGGAAAGTTCTACTTCAGAATCTTCTTTTAATATTTTCTCAATCAAAGCGTCATCATACAAAGTAATATGCCCATAATAAAGATCTTCTCCTTCTATTTTATTTAAAGAAGCCAGTGCATCTTTTCCATTCACCGTTGCATGATCACGGCAAGTGATCATATAATTCTTTGCCTCATTGGAAGGTTCTCCGAGAAAACTTAAACCGCCGCCATCAAAATACGCTTCTTTAACAGTCAGCATGGACTGATTCCAATCGACCGTCTCGGGAGTTATTGGATAAGAAGTAATATTTTCCACATTTTCTGCAGTTGACTCAGGTTCTGTGACAACCATTTGAGCTGCCTCCTGTTCAGCGACCCCCTGTTGTTCAAGTTCTTTATACAGTCGTCCGATATTTGTTGCAAGTACGCCAGTACTAACTCCTAATATAGCAGCTACCGGAAGAAGAATCCGAATTATTTTTTTCTTATTTCCTGAATTTTTCGTTCTTTCTCCATTTGTTTTTTTACTTAAAGCCCCCGTTGTTTTCTCGTCTGGGGAATTTAAAATTCCGCTCAGAACATCTTCCATGGCTTTATCAATATTTTCCGGTATTGCAGTTTCTTCTTTTAAAATCCTTCTGATTTCTTTCATATAGTCTCACCTCCTGATCACCTTTTTTAATTTTGCTCTTGCCCGGGAAAGTTTGGTTGATACGGTATTGCTGTTCATTTCAAGAAGGGCACTGATTTCCTTAACTGAAAACTCATCAAAATAATAGAGTTCCACGATTTTCCTACTTTCTTCATCCAGGCATAAAAGCAATTGTTTCCATTCACAGAGATTCAGTTCTTCACAATGTACACCTTCTGCAAAATCATCCAGTTCTGCTGCATGGTTCTTTTGGCGGAGAATGTCCTTGCACTCATTTATAAGGATCCGCATCAGCCAGGTTTTAAAATACTTCGATTCTCTCAGTCTCTGTATATTTTCATAGCAGGATAGGATTGTATTTTGCAGGGCATCTGCAATGTCCTGCTCATCCCGAAGATAAATCCAGGCAGTCTTATACAGGCTCTGCTTATTCATCCGGATTAATCTGACAAATGCTTCTTTATCTCCATTTTTAGCCTCTGTTATTAAAGCATCCATAAAGTACCTCCTTTTCTTCTTATAATTATTAGACTTGAAAAACAGCCATTTGCTTTCAAGAAAAAAATTTTATAAAAAACGCCATAGGTTTTTGATACCTATGGCGTGTAGATATAGGGAAAAGCTGCCTTTTTTATCGGCAGTGGAATGTTTTCTGTGTTTGTGCCAGATCATCCAAATCATATGAGTGAATTCCTAATGCTTCTAAATCCATTATCCATTCCTGAACTTCATATCCCAAAATATCTGCGAATATTTTTTTCAATATTCTTCGTCTTATCAATTATCTTGTATATGATTCGGTGTCTTTTCCGTCATATACAAATACTTTTATATCCGTATTTTCACCAACATCAGCATGAATACCTACCGTGTATTCTTTATCTGTAACGTTCAGAAAAGAATAGCAACCACCCGCAGGAATACTGCCAGATACGAGTTCCTGTTTTCCTTCGCAGAGCAGATGCACAATAACGTCAAAATCGTTTCTGTTCTGAACCGTCAACACGCCTGTTTTGGATAAAATTTTTGCATCAGAATATGTAATTACATAAGAATCAGGCGTTGACTCTTCCGCACAGGTTACAGAACAATCCCACTGTATCGCGGCATTTGCTTTTCGACAGGCTTCTGAAGACTTATATGTTGAAAACATAATCATTGTACTTATAGCAACAATACTAATAATGACCAACACTATTGTCACTTTTTTCTTCACAGCCATCACCTCCACACACAGTTCAATTTGTTACCCATATGATATCATATCTTTTCTTCAATTACATTACCTAATTTTAATACACAGCCATTCGACTTGCTATTACTTTGTTTTCTTCCATGTATAAAATTGCGGATTTGAATATATCTCCCGGTCACAATCTTTTAAAAGATCCTGAAAAAGTTTTGCCCACATCACAGGTATTTTTTTATTCTTTAAAAATGAGGTCTTCTTTTCCAAAAACAAATATCCGGCGGATTGAAAACATATTAATTAAAGCCGTCTGGCAGAATAATATAGAATTAGTAAAAACAAATTATCGGGACATCATACTGAATAAGACTATAAAGCTGCCCGGCATTTTCCGGGGGAAGATTGATGCATCCATGAGAACCACCTGTAAGATATCTGTCACCACCAAAGTACGGCTGCCAGTCTGCATCATGAAAGCCAATTCCTCCATTGAATGGCATCCAGTACGTTACCGGCTGTTCATAAGAATAGGTTCCATTTGCTGTCATTTCACCTCGCAGCACAGACGGACTGCTCTTTGAATTCAGTGTGAATATTCCAGGGGGTGTTTTTCTATCCGGATCACCTGGCAGTCCGGATACGATTTCTGATTGAAAAATAATATTTCCATTCTGATAATACCACATATACTGCTCTGTAAGATCTACCTCTATATATGTATCTCCGAGATCATTGATCCCATGTGCATTTGCTCTCATAGAATATACCGGTTCCCTGGTTGTCTGGGTTCCTGATTGAATTTCCTGCATGAGCTGTGCTGCTTCCTTGTCCTGATCAATCTTCCATCCATAGGCTGAGCCATATACATACACAATCCTTCCGCTTGTGGTCTCAAATTGTCTTTCAGTGCCAACTGTATCATGATCTGCTGCAAGCTGTGCCACATAATCCACTACATGCTGCCTGAAGGCTCCATCATCCGGAAGCAACTGCCCTTTCTCGTCAAACTGCAGCCAGTTTTTGATGGTATTCCCGTCAAGTGTTACCGTTTCATCTCCAAATGTATATGTGATATTTACTTTTGCCAGGCTATTATACATATTTACCATATTCTGAAGTTCTGAACTATCTCTCGTCACATCTGCTTCCTTATAAGCCTTTGGATTGCTTCCCAGATCTACATCTGCCGCCTCATTATCAATTGCTCTGCTTATCATCTGATAAGCTTCCTTGGCATTTAATTCACTGCCTTCTGTCTCTGGCACAATAGTAAATTCTGAATTAGAAAAACTTACATACGCATTTTCCGGTGCTATCTGATTCTCTTTTTTGGCACAATTTAATGAACTTACCTGTTCCTCCAGCTTTTCCCGACTGAAAACAGTCTCTTCTTGAACCATATAATTTTTCGTTTCAAAAAAACCTCTGATCCATTCCCATGGTTTCTGAGTCTTCAGCAGCTGAAGGATTTCCCCGCTGGATACATATTGATAATCAATGTCTTTACCTGTAATAGTCTGAGGTTCCTGCATCCTTGCACTTACCTGAATAACATAGTTATCCTTTTTCCCTGCAATCTCCTGCTCAACTTCATAAGCTGTCTTATTTGAACTGTCAATTCCATTGATGGTCGTACCCAAAAAGAAGTGATATGAGTAATAATAAGATATACCTGCATACACACAACAGCTCATAACCAAAATCATCACTATAAGCATTACAACTATTTTCATAATTTTGTTTTTCTTTTTGTCTGAAGATACAGTAGATCTGAATTCAGACTTGTCTATCGGCACATAAGTAATTGTTCCGGGTCTTGCCGATTTTGAAGTTCTTATTGATTGCCCCATCACTTCTTTTTGTCTCATATCTTATTCATCTTTCTTTTATATCAACTAGTTTTTTACATTGTCATTGTCAAAATGCAATGTCTTATGGTACTTCGCATTCTCCTCCAGAAGTTTTTTCCATTTTTGTCCATCCTCTTTCGTAGGATTATCAAAATTCTGCTGGCCTTTCAGCTCATCCATATACTGGACATAATCCAGAAAATAAATGTCTACCGTAGAAATATCTCTGTCCTGAATTGCGAAGTTATTACAGTTTCCAGTAGACTCATTGTACGGAAGTGTGTTTCCATTGGCATCAAGAGCTACCATAAAGCAATCACTGTTGGAACCTTCCTTATAAAGTTCATTTACCGTCAATTCATATGGAGTACGAATCACCGATTTAAGTCCAATACCTGCATCGTTTGTATCATTGAGTTCCAATACTTCTGTCTGGGAATCATCTACCGTAACCGGGATATCGAAGCTCCAGTCACCTTCATATTTGTAGTAGCCAGCATCCCTTCCATATTTTTTCTCATCCTCTTCTGACCACTGATAGTTTGCTTCCAGTCCTCTTACCTTCGTAATATCCAGATGCAGGTTAAAGGTATCTGGAATATCAATATCTTTAATGTACTTCTGATATTCTCCACCACGTTCAGACAATTTATTGATAAACTCTTCCAGCAGCGCATAACCTTCATCCGTCTGATCATCTAAGTCCGCCTGAGTTATTCCCATCTCATCCATTACCTGCTGTGTCATTTCATTGTATTTCTCATTATATTCCGTATAATCTTTTGCGGCTTCAGCCAAATCATAACGGAAAATACATGCATAGGTGTTATCATCCAGAAATTTTCCTTCCACTTGACCGTCAATTACCGGGCTAGCCTCTGAATTAAAGTCCACACCCCCTGTCATATCCAGATCAATGACTGGTGTTCCACTTTCCGCCCCAGTTTCTGTTTCTGGGAACGGTTTATCACTTTTAAACTGCATAGTCACATAAATTGCCTGGCTGTTTGCATATACCTCAGAACATGTAATTGTCAGCCCATCTGCTGTCTTAGTGTAAATAGCATCATTATTGGTATGATCTGTCTTGGCTCCGTCTGTTTCACTGCTATCTGTCTTCGTTCCATCAACAGCTTCCAAAGTTGTTGCATGATCTGAAAAGTCACCAAAGAAACTCACATTATCCTGTAAAATTTCAAAGAGTCCTCCTACAACCGGGATATTTTTTGCCATTACCGGATTGATTGCACAGAATACAAATCCTACTGCCAGTACCGCTGCCATCCCTCCTGCTATCCTGCCTCCACTTTTCATCCAATGATATGGATCCTTTGATGCTTTTTTCTGTAAAACAGCGTTATTTTCAATCAAACGATATGCCTGATTAATATGTTCATGCACGATTTCCGGCATTTCTATGTCCTTTTGAAGTTTTTTCTGGAAGTCTTTCTCATTATAATTTAAAGTCATCATTAGGCACGTCCCTCCTTAACCTTATATCCATACATCTCTGCAATCTGTTTTCTGCCACGATAAAGACGAGATTTTACAGTGCTTTCCTTCATATCCAGAATGTCACTGATTTCCCGGATACCAAATCCTTCCATATAGTATAGAAGAACAACCAAGCGGTATTTACTGTCCAATGGCTCTAAGGCCTGGATCCATTCCATTGCTGCATATTTTTCTTCGTGAAAAGGCGTTTCCGGCATCTGATCCGTATAAGTAACCAGCTTTTTCTTCTGTATCATGTCCTTGCACTTATTGATCAGAATTCGGATCATCCATGTCTTGAAATATCTGTTCTGTTTCAGACTTTTCAAATTTTCATAGCAGGAAAGAATCGTATCCTGTATTGCATCCGCAACATCTTCATCATTTTTCAGATATGCCGCTGCAACCTTGTACATACTCTGTACATTCTCATCTATAAGCCGACAAAAGGCATCTTTATCGCCTTTCTTTGCTTTTCGTATCAAAATCTCATTCATTGTCGTCTCCCTTCTCCTATATCAGACCGGTCATCAGGAAATATTGTATAAAAGCTTTTCTTTATGTGCTTCTACTTATTAGACGTGCAAACTCCCAAAAAAGTTGCAATTTTTTTTAACAATCTCAGAAAATCCCCAAAAGATTAGTTTGAACACTTCCATGCTTTTCATGATTATCAGTCAAGGTGCTATAAAATATTTCAGGTACTAAAAACAGCCGTACCATGTGCTTTTACATGATACGGCTGCCAATGATTCCAGCCCCTCAGGACAGATCAATCAAAAATCATATTCTCTGTCCTATCAGGTTTTAAAAATACTGTTTTCGAAATTCCATTACATTCCAGCGTTACTTTCTGCTCATGGGAAGAACAGAGGCGAACCCTGTGTATCCTGCCCTCTCTCCATTCAAAATCAACTGTGATGTCACCCTGTGCCTTCATTCCCCGGACTTTTCCATCCTTCCATTCATCCGGAAGTGCCGGAAGTAACAGGATATACCCTTTCCTACTCTGGATAAGCATCTCTGCAACTGCAAAGCCAAAATTCCCATCAATCTGGAACGGAGGGTGTGCACACAGCATGTTGGGATAAATGCCGCCTCCCACACAGGAGATATTTTCCTCCTCATATAATCAAGTGTTTTTTTATTGAAAATTCAAGATTTTTCAACCTTTCATATCTCAGTGAATAAGCCACAGCTATGAGCATTTCGATGT
>OJMN01000548.1_pt1 | contig 23525 bp, 20 predicted proteins | sample 1597261 | NCBI WGS metagenome assembly OJMN01 (sample SAMEA2452130, study PRJEB22498) | human gut metagenome | biome: human feces; feature: human gut; material: feces | place: Australia | collected 2012 | reverse complement strand
ATATTATCTAGGGATATGCAATTAATGAAAAGAGATTGGAGGCATTGCAGCGTACAGTAAGTATACAAACTAAAATGTTGGCATCAACCCTGGAAGTAGAGGAAATAGATGTGTTGAAAGCAGTTAATTTGTATACAGAGGCTTTAATGCTATTAGATCAATATGACCATCAATCGCTAAATAAGCCAGAGGGAAGTAAACCAATTTATAGGATAACATATGAAGAATGTCGTAGGATGGTAGATGCTATGGAAGATACATTTCATTCTGATGTTTTTGGCATTGAAAAAGAAGAAGGAAAAGTTGAGGGGATTTTAGCTGCAGTTTACCAGAGTGTTTTTGGAGGAGATGTTTATCCCTCGTTGGAGGAAAAAGCTGCTAACTTATTATATTTTATGATAAAAGATCATCCTTATGCCGATGGATGTAAGAGAATTGCTGCTTCATTGTTTTTGGAATTTTTAAATAAAAATAATTTTTTATATAAGGATGGAACAAAGCGAATAAGCGATGGAGCGATGGTTGCTATTACGTTAATGATTGCAGAGTCGAATCCATCGGAAAAGGATATCATGGTTAATTTGGTAATGAATTTATTAACAATATAGGATAATAGCAAAAATTCCAGGACATGGCTATCGTATTCTGGCAGAGGTAATGGAAAAGAATTTGTCATATGAAATCAAATGCCCTGCCTTGTTGATATGTGGCACAAAGGATCATGCATAAAGTATAGCAAAGAATAGCATCGAAAAACGAAAATTCTTTTCAAATATTTTATGACAGGCAACTTTAAGCTGTTAGAATTAAAAAACAGAATTTGACAAAGGGGTGTGATTGTATGAAGAAGAAAAGCATAATTGTGATATGTGCTGTATTAGTAATTTTAGTTTTGGCAGCAGTCCTTGTATTGACTGGAAACAGAGGAAATGTATCAAATATTAATCGTGTTGTTGGTTACTCTGCACTCTATGGTGAAAATTCAATCAATGAAGCATTTGATGTCATAGAGAAAAAATTTGCAAAAGATTTTGAAGGTTGCACACTTGCTGAACTTCGCTATGACGAGGATGTTGAAAACAGATTTGCAGAAGAAATTGAGAAGTATCACAAAGAGAATAACCAAGAACTTATTGTAGTATTATTAACCTTTGATACAGACGAAAAAGGTGGAGATGGTGAGGTCAATCCTAATGCTACATATACCAACTGGCAGTGGCATTTAGTGAAAACAAAAGATAAAAAGAATTGGGAAATAATCAGTTGGGGTTATTAATTGATTCCGGTTTGATGAATTCATGTGGCTTTTGAAATGGTAAAGTGATTTTATTTTACTTATTCCGGAGCGTGGTATATACTAATAGGTAGAGTAAGTAATGCACAGATGTGACAAAATTGTCTTTTTAAATATAGACAGCTTTGTCAGGGGAACGCTGTACGGTTAGGATACTGCATAAAAAGCAGGAAAGAATAACGAAAAACGGAGGAATTAAAATGAAATTTCAAAAGCTTGGCAACACGGACATCGATGTTTCTGTGGTTGCATTAGGTACTTGGGGGCTTGGCGGAGGAAGTGTCTGGACAGACGGAGATTCTACAGTTGAGGACGCGAAGCGCCTGCTTGATATTTGTCATGAACATGGCGTGAATTACATCGATACCGCACCGGTGTATGGCACAGGAGTAAGTGAGGAATTGCTTGGTAAGGCACTGAAAGGCAGAAGAAATGATTTTGTTTTGCAGACCAAATGCTCACTGAACTGGAGAAATGAGGGTGGTAATTTCCATTACGAACGAGACGGTTATACCGTTAACAATGACACCCGCGCATCAGCAGTGAAAAAGGACGTGGAAGACTCTCTGCGCAGAATGGGAACCGATTATCTGGATTCTGTTATCGTACATTATGTCTGCGGCAGCTTTCCGGTGGAAGAAACTGTTGGAGCATTGGAAAATCTGGTTCGTGAAGGAAAGATCCGTACCTATGGACTTTCTAACAGTCAGCCGGCAGATCTGTCTGCATATCAGGAAGCCGGCGGAAACGTATCCGTTGTACAGGAATTTTTCAGTATTCTCTCTCCTTTCCATGGCAGAGAATATTTTGATCTGTGTAAAAAGTATAACACGGTATTTCAGACCTATGGTGTGCTGGAGGAAGGATTTTTAACTTCTCCTGCCTTTATGGACCGTGAATTTGCAAAAACCGATATCCGCTCCAGAATACCTTGGACAGATCCGGAGAAAAAAGAAGGACTTCGCAGGGCTTTTGAAATCTGGAAACCACTTTGTGAGGAATATCATTGCAGTTTTGCAACGCTGGTAGAAGCCTGGGCATTATCTCAGTACGACCGGATGAGTCTTCTGGTTGGAATGCGAAAAGCTTCCAGTGTGGAAGATACTGTAAAGTGCTTGGATATTAGGTTGCGTGCCGAGGACATCAAATGTATGGAGGAAGCAGTAAAGACAATTCAGGTTGCGGTTTTGGACAAATAGAAAACTGAAAAGGTGGAAAGGATCGGGAGCGTGTATCCGATCCTTTCTTTATCCGAGAATAGATAGCATGAAAGGAAAATAAGTATGAAAGAACCTATGATGGCAGACAGCCATGAAATCACAGTTAGAAACTATAAGCAACCGATGCGAAATCGTCTGATCATGATGCTGATCTGCATTGGGATTGCTCTTATATCATTTTTTGTTGTTTCCAAATGGGCAACTTCTGTCGAATCGTACCGTTGGGTTATCAAAACACTGAATGGATTGCAGAAAAAAGCACTTGGGCTTTCCGGAACAGCAACCGCTCTTGCAACAGGTGCTGCAGCAATACCGGGAGAAGCCGCAACTCCGATCGCGAATAAGCTGGCAGATGTCGCAGGCTATATGGTGATCGTTTATGCAGTGATCATTGTTGAAAAATATTTACTGACTATCACCGGGTATATTGCATTTAAAATCTTATTTCCTATTGGATGCGTGCTTCTGGCAACAGGCAACTTTTTGAAAAACGGATGGAAAGAATTTATTTACAGAATCGGAATCAAGAGTATCATTCTGGGGGTTCTTTTGTGGGGACTGGTTCCTACCAGTGCATGGGTGACGAATATGGTAAATGAAACCTATGCAAAGTCCTATGAAGCTGATTTTACACTGGAAGATACGGAAGAATTATTAGATGAGGGAGATACCTCTGCAAACGCAGACAAGAAGGATGAAGCACAAGAAACGAAAGATAAAAAGTTTTCTCTCAGTGAATTCCTTAATAATGCGAAGGATAAGGTTGATGATGCGATTGATGCGGTAGGTGAAGTCGCTACAGAAAAACTCTCTGCTTTTGAGGATGGATTAAACAGAATTATAGAGGGTGTGGCAGTGCTGCTTGTGACAACCTGTGCCATTCCGGTTCTGGTCATGTTATCATTTACCTGGATTCTGAAGGGAATAATGGGTTTAAAAATTCCATCTATTACTCTTCAGTCAGTGCCAAGGGTTTCTGAAAGGAAAAGAAAGAAAACGGAAGAGAATTAATTTTAAATTTTACCGAAGGAGAGGAATGAGATGACAAAAGATCTGACAACCGGGAAAATCATGCCGATTCTTGTGAATTTCACTGTGCCGCTTGTTTTGGGAAATCTGTTTCAGCTGACTTATAATGCGGTGGACAGCATCATCGTAGGGCATTTTGTGGGGAAAGAAGCGCTGGCGGCAGTTGGTATCTGTAATCCGATCAGTACGCTTATGATACTGTTTTTAAATGGATTATGTATGGGGGCAAGTATCCTCATGGGAATTCAGTATGGGGCAAAGGATTATAAGACTTTGCACAGGCAGATCAGTACAACCATGTTGTCGGGAGTAGTTTTTTCATTTTTTCTGACTTTACTTTGCGTGGTATTTGCTGTACCGATCCTGCATCTGCTGCAGGTAGATGCATCGATTATGGAGATGACGCGGCAGTATTTACGGATTATTTTTCTGGGACTAATGTTCACCTTTTTGTATAACTTTTTTTCCAGTACCTTAAGAGCTTTGGGAGACAGTGCATCGCCTTTGTATTTCTTAATTATCAGTGCAGTCCTGAATATATTCGGAGATCTGTTTTTTGTCATTGTACTAAAGGCAGGAAGCAATGGATGCGCCATTTCAACAGTGCTTAGTGAGGCACTGTGCTGCCTGTTCTGTATTATTTATATACAGAAAAAAGTACCGATTCTTCGTCTGGGTAAGAAATGGCTGGTATTCGATTCACGTTTGCTGAAGAAAACAATTGCTTACGGATGGGCATCTGCCATGCAGCAGGCCACCGTGCAAATGGGAAAAATTGCGATCCAGGTGCTGGTTAATACTATGGGAGTTTCCGTGGCTGCAGCTTTTGCGGTGGTCAATCGGATTGATGACTTTGCAATTACACCGGAACAGAATATTGCCCATGCCATGACGGCACTTATGGCGCAGAATAAGGGAGCCGGAAAAAATGACCGTATGCGGGAGGGATTTCGTTGTGGGATGATTCTGGAAATTGTTTATGGAGCAGCTGTTATGGTGATCTGCCAGGTATTTGCCGGAGAACTAATGGCACTTTTCGTAAAAGATGAGGAAGTAATAGGACATGGTGTCATTTATCTGCATCTGATTGCTGTGATGTATATTCTTCCGGCCGTTACGAATGCAATTCAAGGATTCTTCCGTGGAATCGGAGACCTGAAGGTGACACTGATGAGCAGTTTTACCAATATGGCAGTCCGAGTCATTGCAGCAGCACCTATGATTTTGTTGTGGAACTTTGGAATTGAAGCGTTGCCATATTCCTATCTGGCAGGCTGGGTTGCCATGCTTTTGGTAGAAACGCCTTTGATGATTCGGATTTATCGTAAAAAATAACAGGATTTAAAGAAAATATAAAATCGCTCAGGGAATGAGCTTATACAGAATCCAGTTCTAATCTTTTTATAAAAGCCAGCGGTGTCATATGGTATTTTGCTTTGAATGCTCTGTAAAAATAAGAAAGATTATGAAAGCCAACAGATAAAGACACCTCTAATATGGAGGTGTTACCGTGTTCAAATAACTCTACCGCTTTTTCCAGTCTGATATTGTTAATATACTGAATGCAGGTCATATTCATGTGTTTTTTGAAAAAGCGCATAAAATGATACTCGCTGAAATAACATAGCTTTGCAAGTTCAGAAACCGACAGAGCTTCTGCATAATGCAGATCAATATGATCAAGTACAATTTTTAATTTGTCGGAAGAGTCTGATTCCGTGGAGAATCTTGTGCTACTGTACTGGAGCAGAAGAAAAAGTGTCTGCAGCAGATAAGATTTTATGGCGAGTTCATATCCAAACATCCGGGTATCGTAAAGGGAGGCAAGCTGTGCAAAAGACTTGCAAAGAGAATCATATGCAGGATGATCCGCGGTAATGAGACAGGGTAAAGATAATTCGTGGTTTACCAGGGGCGTAAGGTAGCGGGTAGAACAGATGTCTGCAGTATTTCCTCCCAGAAGCTTCATATGGAATACATAGGTTTCCGAACAGAAGTCCTGACTGCTTTTCAGGATAATGGAATGCAGCAGCAGGGGAGGAATAAACAGGATATCCCCGGTACTTGCCTCATATTCAACTAAATCGATCTGGTAGACACAGGAACCTTTTGTTATAAGAGTAAGCTCTGCTTCCTCGTGCCAGTGCATTGTTATGACAGGTGCTTCTTTTGTCAGCTTTGTAATATACTTCTGGATTGGAAAATAAACTTCTCCATGTTTGATATTTTCTTTTTGCTCCGGTATAAGTGAATGTGGCGTTTTCATTTTTTGTCCTCTCTATAATAGCAGTATTGTGTTATATAATGAAAAAATAATGCAAGATTTGTCAAAAATAAGATTTTATAATAGCAGTATAATACAGCTAAAGCAATAACGCAATGGCGAACAAATACTATGATTATATATGAAAGAGGTTGATAAAAATGGGAAAAAAGTGGTGGCATGACAAAGTAGCGTATCAGATTTACCCAAAGAGTTTTCTGGATACAAATGGAGATGGAATCGGAGATCTGAGAGGAATTATTTCTAAACTGGATTATCTGAAAAAATTAGGAATCGATATTATTTGGTTATCACCTATTTATAAATCACCATTTGTAGACCAGGGATATGATATTGCGGATTACTATGCAATTGCAGAAGAATTCGGAACAATGGAAGAATTTGATGAACTGCTGGCAGAAGCAAAAAAACGAGACATGCATATTATTATGGATCTGGTTATTAATCATTGCTCCGATAAACATGAGTGGTTTCAGAAAGCACTTGCTGATCCAGATGGAGCGTTTGCGGATTATTTTTATTTCCGCAAGGGAAAAAACGGCAATCCACCGAGCAATTACCGTTCCTATTTTGGAGGAAGCTGTTGGGAAAAGGTACCGGGAACGGACAAATATTATTTTCACATGTTTGCAAAGGAACAGCCGGATCTGAATTGGGAAAATCCGAAGTTACGGCAGGAACTGTACAAAATGATCAACTGGTGGCTGGAAAAAGGTCTCTCCGGTTTTCGAATCGATGCGATCATAAACATTAAGAAGGATCTGAACTTTCCTGATTTTGCACCGGATGGGAAAGATGGTCTGGCAAGCTGCTGGAAGATGGTTGAAAGTGTAGACGGAGTAGGAGAGCTGTTGGAAGATCTGAAAAAATCAACTTTTGAAAAGTATGATGCCTTTACAGTCGGAGAAGTATTTAACATGAAACCGGATGAATTACCGGAATTTATTGGAGAAACCGGTCATTTTTCAACGATATTTGATTTTAGCGCCCATACGCTCACTGATGGAGAACATGGATGGTATGATGCTCCGAAGCTGGAATTTGCGAAATGGAGAGCTGCGATCATTCAGGCACAATTAGAAACACAGAAGTATGGCTTTAAGGCGAATATCATTGAAAATCACGATGAGCCAAGAGGGGCATCCAGATTTTTGCCATCTTATGCTCAGACACCGGACGGAATCAAGATGCTTGGTACCATAAGCCTTCTCCTCAGAGGAATTCCTTTCATTTACCAGGGGCAGGAAATCGGTATGAGAAATGCCAAATGGAACAGCATGGAGGAATTTGATGATATCAGTACAAAAGACCAGTATCATACTGCCCGTGAAGCTGGATTATCGGATCAGGAAGCCTTGGAAGTATGCAGCCGTATGAGCCGTGACAATGCAAGAACACCGATGCAATGGACGAGCGGGGAAAATGGCGGTTTTACAAAAGGAACTCCATGGTTAAAGGTAAATCCTTTATTTAAAGACGTGAATGTGGAAGCTCAGGAACAGGATCCGGATTCAGTTTTGAATTATTATCGCAAACTGGTTGCACTGCGTAAATCGGATGAACTGAAAGAAGTATTTACCTATGGAGAATTTCTTCCGGAATATGAAAATGTGGATGGAGTCATGGCATTTTATCGTAAAGATGAATCCAAGTGCATTCTTGTGGCTGCTAATTTCGGAAAGGATGCTGCAACAATCAAACTGAAGAGCGAAATCGAAAAAGTATGGTTATCGAACCGTATAGATGGAACGGTAGATTGTGAAAAGGATTCATTGAATTTACGTAGTTGTGAAGTGGTTGTTCTGGAGCTGGAAAACCACAAGTAACTAACTATATAATTCCCGGATCTCTTTTTGAATCAGACGTCTTTTGCGAAGCACTCTTACCTCTGCTGCAGTATCCTTGATGGCAGTATGTTCTTCGTAAGCAGATCCGAAAGGAGCATTTGATGTCGGATATTTGATTTTTGATTTGATTGCCGCTATCATTATCTCCTTTGGATGCTACACTCTGGTAACACTATTCAGTAAAACAAAACCAAAAGTCAGATTATTGATGATTCTGAAGACATGTGCGTATATGTGGATCATTGCTATGGGGCTTCAGCTTTTATTTTAGAAATATGATAAATCAGGGATTGACCTTGCTGGATTATATGCAGCAGATCAATCCCTGCTTCTATTTAACAAAACGGTATCCAATCCAGCCAGATTCTGCTATACTGTATAAGAAAATCAAATAGAAAGGGTGGAACGTATGATCACATTAAATGACTATTTATATTCAGGTGATACGATTTTTCGGATTTTAAGAAATTATACAGTGGATCTGAAGAAAGAAGCAAAGAAGAATCACAATGAAATAGATCTCATCCATTCCAATTTCCTGATCCAGTTCAGGGAACTGCTTGAACACAATGATTTCCTTACTGCACAGTCGCAGAAAATCAGGGATTTTTATAAATACATGGTACAGGAATATCCTCTGCTTGCTTTTACTTTTAAAGGAAGGATCAAGTCCCTGATCCGCGCAGAGGAAAAATTCAACGGGTATATTGTAGAATATATTTATGATTATTATGAAAAACATCATACCTATCCGCCGGTGCCTGACCTAAGGGAAAAACTGAGCTGCTTTCGGGATATTATCGCATACCGTCTGGTAATTTCTCTTCCAAAATGCCATATCAGGGATGACAAACTGCGAGAAGAAGAGGAAATCAAGTATTTATACAGGATCGCGAATGTTCTTCCGGTGTTTCTGGAGGAAAGAGGATTTACGGCAGAACCTGCAAAAGGGGTGCTTGAAAGTACATCTCCTTTTATGGATGAGGCGGTGAAACCTTATTATCGGGATTATATTTCCAATGGAAGCGGAGGCAGCTATCAATCACTCCACATCACGTTTTATGATAACTGTTCGAGAAGTTACATGGAAGTACAACTGCGGACAAAGAAGATGGATGATATAGCGGAGATTGGAGCGGCAAATCACCAGGCCTACGAGAAGGAACAGGAAAAAGTCAGGGCAAGAAGAGAAGCTATTCCGGAAGGAGAATGCATTTATTTTGATGAGGCATACGAAAGAGGAATGCGGCTTCTGGGGTTGGAACTGAAGGATCTGGAAGTTAATATGTTTGCTGCGGCAAATAATAGTCTCATCAATGACGGATGCGGATTATACAGGGGGAGACTGATCCTGCCGTATGAACATTTATCAAGATTCCAGACGGATCTGAACGATTAAAAGGGTTATAAGAATGAATACATCAGATACAAAAAAAGCATATTACCATCTCCAGGTCAGAGAAGAGTTGTATCTGGATAATATGCCGGATCTCTTTTGAGAAAAGAATAAAAAAAGAAGAGAGGTAAAAAATGGAAAAAAAGAAAAAACAGACAGAACCGGAAGCCTGTAAAGTGGCAAAAAAATGCGGAGGATGCCAGTATCAGGGAGTGCCATATAAGGAGCAGCTGAAAAAGAAGCAGAAAATGGTGAACGCTCTGTTGTCAAAATACGGAAAAGTAGAACCGATCATCGGAATGGAGAATCCGTATTATTACAGAAATAAAGTACACGCCGTATTCGACAGAGACCGAAAGGGAAATATCGTATCCGGAACCTATGAAGCGAAGACACACCGGGTCGTTCCTGTTGAAAACTGTCTGATCGAAGACAAAAAGAGTCAGGAGATCATCCGGACGATCCGGGGACTTTTGAAATCTTTTAAGATCAAAACCTACGATGAAGATACAGGATATGGCTTGTTCCGTCATGTGCTGATCAGAAGAGGGTTTAAAAGCGGAGAGATTATGGTGGTTCTGGTGCTTGGATCACCAATCTTTCCATCGTCTAATAATTTCGTAAAAGCACTCAGAAAAGAGCATCCGGAGATTACAACGGTTGTCCTTAATATCAACGACAGAAAGACCAGTATGATCCTTGGGGAGAGAGAAAAAGTGTTATATGGGAAAGGATTTATCCGGGATGAACTCTGCGGGTGTACTTTCCGGATTTCACCAAAGTCCTTCTATCAAGTAAATCCGGTGCAGACGGAGATCCTTTATCAGAAAGCGATTGAATTTGCACATCTGACAGGGAAAGAAAGCGTGATCGATGCCTATTGCGGAATCGGAACGATCGGTCTGATCGCATCGGGACATGCAAAAGAAGTAGTCGGTGTGGAACTTAATAAGGATGCCGTGAAGGATGCAATATTAAATGCAAAAGAGAATCAGATCCGGAATGTGAGATTTTTCCAGGGAGATGCCGGGGAGTTTATGGAGACGATGGCAGCAGAGGGAAATAGTATGGATGTGCTGTTTATGGATCCGCCGAGAGCCGGAAGTGATGAAAAATTTATGGCATCTGCAGTGAAGATGGGACCGGAGAAGATCGTGTACATTTCCTGCAATCCGGAGACACTGGCAAGAGATCTGAAGTATCTGACAAAAAAAGGATATCAGGTAAAAAAGATACAGCCGGTGGAAATGTTTGCGTTTACGGAACACGTTGAAACAGTCTGTCTCCTTTCAAAGAAATGCCCAGTTTAAGCGGGTTTGAAAGCACTATTTTAATAAACATATTCACAAAATAGTGCGGAAAAATATGTGCGTGTGATGAAAAATTGAAAATGATTTAACACCAGAAAGCCTTTTGGCGTACTTGTTCCAGTGGTACGCCAGAAGGTTATTTTTGTTAGGCCAAGGACCTGTTTTCATTGTGGAGTTTTTCGTTGATCCGAAAAACGGAACTTTGAAAAAAACCACATTTGTGTTGTTGCAAGTAGCTTCATTTAGTTGCATATATTAAGTAAATGAAGTGATGAGTTGCGCCTTTTGAATATTTGTTGCAAAAACACCCCTTTTCGTTGTGAAAAATGCAACGATGTATATAATGAGAGTATGAGATAAAGCCAATAATCAAATTACATACATACCTGTGAAAGGGGCGTTACTTATGGCAAATGATAATCAGATAGCTTTCCTTTGTTCGAGATTGAAGGAGTTTCGTGAAAAGAATGGCTGTACCATGGCTGACATGGCGAAGAAGATTGATGTATTAGAGGGCTTGGAACCAGGAACTGGTATGAACAAGTCGTCTATTTCACGTGTTGAAGGTGGAAAAACTGCAGAAAAAACTCTATTGGAAATGGCAAGAAAATATTGTAAGGTTTTTGGAATGTCAGAATCACAGACCGAACAATTTTTGAGAGGGGAGAAGGCTGCAGTTCCAGATACTTCAGCGTTACTTAAGAATTCACAGTTAATTGATGAACTGAACAAGGAATATAGCAAGGTAGTTATTCCAAAGGTAGTTGTTGATGAATTAGATAATATAAAGAATAAGAACTCAGGTTCTCTTGGGAGAAAGGCTTGGGAAGTTATTCGTGGTATTAGCTATGGTTCTCGTACAATTCTTATGGAATATAATGGCGATGCTGATGAAGATAACGAAGATTGCAAAATAATATATATTGCACAGGAGGCTTCTGATACATATCACTGCAAAGTAGATATCATAACAGAGGACACCGATTATTCAGCATATCTTAAAGGGCATGAATCCGTTTCAGCATTACATCTTAGAGAATATATGGCTACTAAGCAGGATCTTATCAATATGACTAAATTGGCTAGAATTGACGCTTATTACGCAGATTCATATGAGGAATGCGAAGAACCGACAGCAGACGAAGTTAATGCATATCTTCAGGATGGAAATACCCTTATTATTTCTGCTGTAAGAAATAATAGGGTCACAATTGAGCAAAGAAAAGAAAAAATCAAATGGCTCATTCAGCTTGGTGCAGATGTTAATAAGCGTGATTGCAGTCGTAGATATTTCCCTGCTCTATCGCATGCAGTGCAGATGAAGGATTATGAGATGTTTATGTTTTTGCTTTTAGAGTGTAAGGCAAATCCTAATGTTGGAAGTAGAAATCCTTTTGATGCCGGAAAAGTACGCCAGAAGAATGAGGGCAATATGCCATTAATGATTGCTGCCTGGGAGGGAAAGAAGGATTTTGTAATTGCTTTATGTGAGGATGAAAGAACCAGTATTAACCAGCAGGACGCTAATGGATTTACTGCGCTCATGAAGGCCTGCATGAATGGTCACTTTGAAAATAATAAGGAAAAGCATACTTGGGATATTCGAAAGATACTCATTGATGCAGGAGCTGATCAGAAGATCGTTGACATTGATGGTAAAACTGCTGCTGATTGGGTTAGTGAGTATCATGAATCTGGTCCTACAAGAAAGCAGTTTAATAGAGGTAACAATACGAATAGTCAGAAGAGGGGGAATAGAAGATGGTAACACGAGCTTGTATATCGATAAATAATCGATGCAATCTCAATTGTACTTATTGCCATTTTCATGAGAAGAAGGATTACATTCAAGAGGACAATATGGATGTAATTACTATCCTTGATATTATTACTTCGCATATTGAAGACAACGATATTGATTTGTTTAAGTTAGGGTTCGTGGGTAATGGAGAACCAATGTTAGATTATGAAAAATTTAAGCAGTATATCGCTCATATTGGAGATTATTTGAAATCTGGAAGAATTGCTGCATACACCATTACAAACGGTCTTTTAGTTGATCGTGAGAAGTTAGAATTCTTCAAAGAATACAATGTAAATGTTGGCTTTTCAGTAGATGGAATCTCTGCTATTCACGACAAGTATAGATGTGGAACTCATGAGCGAGTGATGGCAAATATAGCTTTATACAAAGAAGTGAATGGAAAGTATCCTTCTATGAATTGTACTGTTGGAAAAGAGATCATTGATAATCCGGAAGCGACCATAGGGTTCTTTGAACAATTTGGTAATAGGATCACGTTTTCTAGGATGATTGGAAAACAGGGGATATCGTTACCTGATTTTAATGCGTTCTTGAATAAGGCGATGGAACGATTGAATGTTAGAACTGGTGGCTACGACTGTACCATGTATGGTGGTATGTGTGGTGCAGGAATGGATAATATTTTTTACGCAAATGGAAAGATATTCATATGTGGTAATTGTATCGATTTACCTTTTTCAATGCCTTACGACACACCTCTAAATGAGGTCAGTTTTGACGTTATCGATTTTGACAGAAGCTGTTGTTTCAAGGAGGTGTTTACTGGTTGAAGATAGCATTATATGGAATGCCTTGTGCAGGCAAAAGTACATTGATGGATAGAATCACTGATGCAAAGGTTATTAATGGCAGCCAGGAGTTGAGACGTATTTGCGGTGGTTCCTTTTTGGAACTATCAGAAGAAGAGAAACATCAAGTTAGAATTAAATACACAGAATATATTAATGGTTTGAATGATGAAGTAATTGTTTCAGATGGACACTATTCATTTATGGAAACTGTTGCATTTACTGAGGCTGACGGAGAGTTGTACGATATCTTTATTTATCTGTATTGTTCTCCGGAAAATCTTAAGGAAAGATATGCTTTGTCAGAGAAAAATGGTAAGTTTGCTGGCGAGTCCATTGAGTCGTTAAGACAATGGCAGGAATTTGAAATAAATAATCTTAGAGAGGAATGTCATAGGCGAAATAAGGACTTTTACGTTGTCAGTGATAATGAAGAAGAACAGAATAAGTTTTTTGATTTCTTATCTTTACTTCGAGAAGGTTTCAGCTCCTACGATTTAGCGACAGATATCTGTAATCAAATAATGGAGCAGTTCAACAAGCAGGATATCTTGTATATAGTTGACGGAGATAAAACCATTATTATTCAAGATTCATATAGGTTCTGTTGTAATGGCAAGACAAAGATCTTCGATGGAGATTTTTATACTGGCTATCAATCATTTCTTTTTGAAAAGGAATTACAAACCGCGTCTATTGACAAATCTAAAATTGCAGAGATAACAATTAATAATGAAGTGTATGACATAGTTGCATCGAATAATTATGTTGTACTTTCTTCTGGAATAAAAGATTTGTGGAGCGATATTGCTAATGCTAAGAATCTTGGAACTATATTTGCTAGTCCATACATAAGTGCAGATGTTAAGTATTATGTCGTAAAGCAATTGCGAGAACATGGATACACTATTTTTGCCTATGGAGATAGCAAGATTGATTTATATATGTTACGCGAGGCTGATAAAGGATTTCTGTATATTGGTAAGCGAATAAGCAGATCATTGAAGAATGAAAGCTTATCAGGCTTGGTGCCGATTTACGATCATTCTTTGGTGATATTGGCTGATGAGGACGAAGAAGTACAAGCTGATATTGCTATCTGCAAATCGAATTCAGGAATAAGTGGAAGTAGGCTGGCAGCAGCACATGTGCGTTTAGGAGAAAAAATAGGAAGGCACATTGCTGCCGTATTCCCAGAGAAAAATACATCAATCTTAGTTTTGGAACGAGGTGGCAGGTTTTTTGGTGACGGAGTATATATGGGAGCAGGCGGCATTTTTTATTCGATGAACCCGAAGCAAGATGATGCTCCTGTGATTAATACAGAGAGAGTAGTTATTGTTGATAGTGTGATTAATACTGGAAAATCAATAATGAGGATTATTGATGAGTTAAAGAATCATAATCCAGGCATTGACGTTATTATCGCTGCAAATGTTATTCAGAATGAAGCTGTCGAGTTGTTTAAGGATTATCTTGTGTTTGCAACAAGGCTTTCGAAGAATTCATTTGTAGGAGTTAATCAATCAAAGCAAACTGGCAAAACAGGACCGGATACTGCAGATAGACTTTTTAATTTAATAAAAAAACGATATTGAAATGATTTTGTTGCAACAAGATTTTTTTGTTTTTAGTCAAATGTCAACATTTAACAATTTGTTAAAAATGCACAAATTGTAGACTGTTAACAATCTGAATGTGTGTGAATGAAAAACAGATATCGTTCATATATGTAGTAAAATCCGTCCACGAAAGACTTGTTTTTTTGTATACAATAAAAATACGTCGTATTCCACAAAAATGCACAAAAACGAAAACGATAATAGATGTTTAATTGGTAAAATGTTATAATTGTCTTAACACAAAGTTTACATTTATGGAGGAATGCAAAATGAAAAAGAGAATGATAGCCCTCATGCTGGCTGGTATCATGGTACTCTCGGTCACAGCCTGTGGCGGTGGAGGAGCTTCCAGCAAGAACCAGAATAATCAGGATGATGGTGAAAGCAAACAGGTTGGAGTTGAGGTAACCGAGGACATGCAGAGTGCACCGCCGGAAGATGCACCTGTAGGAGGACAGGTTGTAGTTGCGATCTCACCAGGTACCTTATCACCGGATATGTACGGCGGATGGTCAAACAATGCAACAAACTCCGGATTCATTGGATTGATGAGTGGTTACGCCCTCGCTGATTACAATCGTGATTATGTTCTTGATTGGGACCCGGTTGTTGTTAAAGATCACGAAGTAATCGAAAACGATGACGGAAGCAAGACATACCGTTTTGAAATCAATGATAACCTGAAATGGAGTGACGGTTCTCCGATTACAGCAAAAGATTATGTATTCAGTCTTCTGCTTCATTCTTCTCCGGAATTTGCAGCCTGTGAAGGTGATGCAACATACGGATGGGCTTTAGTTGGATACAACGATCATGTACAGGGAACAACAAAAGAATTCGCAGGTGTTAACCTTCTTGGGGATTACGAATTTTCTATGACAATCAGTGCAGATCAGCTTCCGAACTATTATGAGATGGCAAATGTTGCCTATGGACCGGAACCGCTTGCAGCAATCGCTCCTGGATGCGACGTGAAAGATGATGGAAACGGAGCATACCTTACAGACGGATTTACAGAAGATCTCATCAGAGAAACCTTGCTTGATCCGGATAAAGGATTCCGTTACAAAGCACCGGTTGTATGCGGACCTTACAAATTAAAGAGTGTTGACCTTACAACTGAAACTGTTGAACTTGAAATCAACGAAGAATACCTTGGAACATATGATGGAACAAAACCACATATCCAGACAATTATTTCCAAACCGGTTGCAGATGAAACAATCCGTGACGAATTTGAAAAAGGAACAATTGATTTCTACTCGGCAGGTACAGGAGAAAAGATCGAAGCTGCTTTAACAAAAGTAGAAGAAGGAAAATTAGATGCAAACTATGGTCTTGTACCGGGAACACGTATCAACGAGATGCGTTATATGTGTGACTTTGGACCGACACAGTTTGAAGAAGTAAGACGTGCAATCGCTTATATCGTAGACCGTGATGAAATCAACAAACAGTTAACAGGCGGATACGGTACAGTGGTAGACTGTTATGCAACAGATGCTACAACAGATTTTGCAGCAATCAAAGATGATATTGAATCTGAACTGATTCACTACTCATATGACCTTGATAAAGCAAAACAGGAACTCATCGATGGTGGTTGGACACTGAACGAAAAAGGTGAAGAGTACAAAGAAGGTACAGACAAATACCGTTATAAAGAAGTAGATGGTGAATTGATGAAATTAAAAGTTGAAGTAGCATGCTGTGAAGATGACTACTCAAAACTTTACAACACAGTAATCCCACCGGAAGCAGAAAAGATCGGTATGGAATACAAATACACATCTATGGACTTTGCACTTATGATCAACCATTTGAATCGCCAGGGTATCGATGAACCAGAATATAACATTTTCTACAGTAGTATCGGAATTCCGGAAATTCTCTTCTACTGGAACTGCTTCGATGACGATCCGAGTTTAATGGGAAGCTGGAATGTTAACTACATTTCCGATCCGGAATTAAAAGCAATCGGTAAAGAGATGCAGAAAGTTGATCCTGAAGACATTGACGGATTCAGAAAATTATATGGAGAATTCCAGCTGGCATACAACAAAAAACTTCCAAGTCTTCCAATGGGATCAGGAGTTTCTTATATGTTCTTCAATCCGAAGCTTAAGAATTTCGTTCCTAGAGCTCATGTGGGATGGGGAGCAATGGTATTAGATGCATACTTTGAAGAATAAGCATAAAGGATTCATCAGAATAGATCAATTCTATTAACTTTTGATATGCATGACAAAACAGGGAGGACAGAACAAAGGCAAATGTTCTGTCTTCCCGTATCTTTTCTTTATACGAAAACAAAATTATGGTAATGGTTCAGACAGAATCACATGTCATGAATAATTCAGGAATAACTATTTCATCCAGAAGGAGAAAACTACATTATGGCAAAATACATATTGAAAAGACTTGGTTATATTATTATAGTATTCTTCCTGCTTTCCATCTTACTGTTTGGTATTTTTAAAATGGTACCTGGTGACCCTGCCAGACTTATGGTCGAGGGACAAAAGCAGAGTGTTTCACCGGAACAGTATGAGATGCTTTATCAACAGGCAAGAGTACGTCTCGGACTTGATAAACCGATTCCGGTTCAGTATTTAAGCTGGATGGGAAATATCTTACAGGGAGATTTCGGTTACTCTACCGTATATCGTATTCCGGTTAAAGAACTGATCGGACCTCCGATGAAAAATACAATCGCCCTGAACGTTGTATATTATATTTTCCTTTTCGCAATCGGAATTCCGCTGGGAATCAAATGTGCGGTAAAAAAAGACACGGTGTTTGATACATCACTCCAGGTAGCAACTATGATCGGTATCAGTATTCCTTCATTTATTTCGGCGCTGATCTTTATCTACCTGTTTGCAATTAAAATTCCGATCTTTCCAATCAGTGGAATGGTCACAACGGGTGCAAATTTTACAGGCTTCCGTGCATTCTTAGATTATTTATATCATATGGCACTTCCTATTATTGTATGTCTGACAGGTATCGGTGGTCTGATCCGTTATGTCAGAGGAGCTCTTCTTGATGCATTATCTATGGATTATGTAAGAACAGCCCGTGCCAAAGGTCTGAAAGAAAAAACTGTTATTTACAAACATGCGTTCCGTAACGCGATGATCCCGATCACAGGCTGGATCGTAGGCTCTATCGTAGGTATCTTTGGTGGAGCGGTTATCATTGAGACTCTGTTCTCATGGAAAGGTGTCGGAAAACTTCTGATCGATTCCTTGAACCAGCATGACTATACAGTCGCACTGTCCATGCAGATGTTTTACATTTTGTTAGGACTTGCTGCAAACCTGATCACAGACTTATGTTACTGTATCGTTGATCCAAGAATTAAACTCGATTAGGAGGAAGACAAATGTTATTTGGAAAGAAGAAAGAAAAAGAGCAGCGTTCCGTTCTTGAAGAAGAACAGATGCAAAGTCCTTTTCGTACGATTATAAAAAATCTGCTGGAAAACAAACTGGCTATGGGAGGATTGATCGTATTTGTATCAATTTTTGCAATGTGCTTCATCCTTCCGATCTGGTTTCACCAGGATTTAAACTATCAGGATCCAACACAGAAAAATATCGCACCGGGATTTTCATTCCTTTCGGTTCCGTCAGATTTAAAAGACAATGCCGAAGTGATTGAATTTGGTCCGACATATGGTGTAGGAGTAGACAAAGACGGTTACGTTTATGAGTGGGGACAGTTAACGAAAAACCTGAAAAAAATTCCGGCTGATATGGGAAAAGTTGTTGATATCGCAGTTGGTCAGGACCACGTGCTGGCAATCAACGATAAAGGTACCTTATACACCTGGGGCTTCAACCGAATGGGTCTTAATGTGATTCCGCCGGAACTGAAAGGCAAAAAGATTGCTGACATTGAAGCAGGATATCAGGTATCCGTTGTTGTAACAGAAGACGGAAAAGTTGTTTCATGGGGAAATACAAGTGCAGTTGATATTTCTACAGCTAATGTAAAGGATGAAAAAGTCAAAGAAGTAAAAGCAAATATTCAGACAGCCATTGCCCTTACAAAGGATGGAAAAGTCATCTCGCTTGCAAAGAAAGAAACTGCTTTAGATAATGTACCGGAAGAGATTCAGGGAAAAGTAGAAAAAATCGCTTTAACAGATAAAGCAGCAGCAGCTGTATTAAAAGATGGTACTGTAAAAGTCTGGGGAAACAATCACAACCATATTTTCTCCGTACCGGAAGAAGTGCAGGGCAAAGCAGTGGATATTTCAGGTGGACGTAACCATCTTGTTGTTGTGACAGAAGATGGAAACGCAGTAGCCTGGGGCGGAAATGAAAATAATCAGGCAAAGGTTCCTGCTAAGGCAACCAATATTGCAAAATTAGCTTCCGGCTATTATCAGAACTGTATTATCAAAGAAGACGGCTCTGTTGTGACATGGGGACTGAAAGGTTACTTACTTGGAACAGATAATCTTGGAAGAAACGTATTCTACCGTATCTTAAAGGGTGGACAGATGACTATGACAGTCGGATTCATCGCTGTTATCATCCAGTTCGCGATCGGTATCTTAGTAGGGGGTATTTCCGGATACTACGGTGGAACTGTGGATATCCTTCTTATGCGTCTGGCAGAGGTTGTCGGATCCCTTCCGTTTATCCCGCTGGCACTGATCCTTTCTGCTTTGATCGGAAATAAAGTATCTGATGTCGGAAGAATCATCATGATCATGTTGATCCTCGGTTTCCTCGGATGGACCGGTATCGCAGGTCTTGTCCGTGCACAGGTGCTTGCAGAACGTAACAAAGAATTCGTTGTCGCTGCAAAAGCACTGGGTGTAAAAGAAAAGAATATTATTTTCCGTCATATCGTACCGAACGTAATGACGATCATTATCGTACAGGCAACAATCTCATTTGCAACCTGTATGCTGACAGAATCCGGATTATCATTCTTAGGATTCGGTGTTGCAGAGCCAATTCCTTCATGGGGAAATATGCTGAACAACTGTCGTTCTTCAGAAGTTATCTCACAGTACTGGTGGAGATGGGTATTCCCGTCAGTTGTATTAGGACTTTGTACTGTAAGTATCAACTTGTTTGGTGACGGACTTCGTAGAGCAGTTGACCCGAAAGCAAATGAAAGGTAGGAATAACGATGGCATATTTATTGGAAGTAGATGATCTACATACATTTTTTAAGACAAAAAAAGGAATTGTAAAAGCGGTCAACGGTGTTTCCTATCGAGTAGAGCCTGGGAAAACATTAGGTATCGTAGGAGAATCCGGAAGTGGAAAGAGTGTATCGGCAATGAGTATCTTAAAACTTTTGGATGGAAACGGATATATCGACAGCGGTACAATTACTTTCAAGGGAAGAAATCTTGCGGAGTGTACAATCAATGATATGTACCAGATTCGTGGAAATGAGATTTCCGTTATTTTCCAGGAACCGATGACAAGTTTGAACCCGGTATATACGATCGAAAAACAGTTAAATGAAGTTTATTTAACCCATCAGAAAATCACAAAAAAAGAAGCAAGTGAGAAATCACTTGAAATGTTAAAAGCTGTTAAGATCCCGAATCCGGAATCTGTTATGAAACAGTTCCCGCATCAGCTGTCAGGTGGAATGCGTCAGAGAGTTATGATCGCCATGGCTCTTGCCTGCGAACCAAGTCTTCTGATCGCTGACGAACCGACTACTGCTTTGGACGTTACCATTCAGGCACAGATCTTAAAGCTGATGAATGAACTGAAAAAGGAAAAAGGGACCTCTATTCTGTTCATTACACATGACCTTGGAGTTATCAACCAGATGGCAGATGAAGTGGCAGTTATGTATTGTGGTCAGGTTGTGGAAATGTGTAAAGCAAGAACTATCTTTGCAAAAGAGACAACCTGTTCACATCCATATACGGAAGGACTTATGACTTCAATTCCACGTCTGGATACACCGGTCGGAGCAAGACTTGAGGCAATTCCGGGAGCAGTACCTCATCCGCTCAATCTTCCGAAGGGATGTAAATTTGCTCCGCGTTGTAAATATGCAACAGAGAAATGTATGAATGAAGAACCAAAATTAGAGTTGGCAGAAGACAATCACTTGATTCGTTGTTTCTACCCGGATAAGGAGGCACGCCATGCCAAATAATGATGAAAAGAAAGTGCTTTTGAAGGTCACGGATCTGAAACAGTGGTTTCCACTTAAGAAAACAAAGTTATTCCAGAAAGAGCAGGAGTATGTAAGAGCCAATGACGGAATTACTTTGAATATTTACGAAGGAGAAACAGTTGGTCTTGTTGGAGAATCCGGATGTGGAAAATCAACATTTGGAAGAACTTTACTTCAGATCTACAAACAGACAGAAGGTAAGACAATGTATTACGGCAGAACTCTTACCGATATGGCACCGCTTTATGTAGACGAAACAATCAAAAATATTTCTTCTGGTAAAAAGAAAATTGCCGAATTAGAAGCGAAGGCAGAAGCATTAAAAGCGGAATATGAAAAAATGGAAGATTCTGCGGAAAAATTCCAGAAACAGGCCGAATATGAAAATATCCAGAAGAAATGTAATATGGAATTCCTGAATCTTGTTCAGATCATTGGTGGATTCTATAGCTTAGATGACACAAAAGAAGCAGAACAGTTACTGCTTGAAAAATTCAAAGTTGCCAGAGTGATCAGCGGTTTAAATGAAGAAAACCAGATGGAAGGTGTCGATAAGACAAAAGAAATCGCAGAGAAGAAAGTGGAACTTGAAAAAGCGGAGAAGAAGTTAGAAGAACTCCGCAGCAAATATAAAAATGATGAAGCTTTTACAAAATACGAATCATACCGTGATAATGGAGTAGATCTTGCGAGACTGAAAACACAAGAAATGCGTTTCCTTCGTAAAGATATGCAGATGATCTTCCAGGATCCATACTCATCACTGAATCCACGTATGACAGTTGGACAGATCATCGGAGAAGGTCTTCTTGCACATGGCATTTTTAAGAAAAATGATGAAAAAATGCAGGCGTATGTTATGGAAGTCATGGAAAAATGTGGACTTGCACCATATATGATCCATCGTTATCCACATCAGTTCTCCGGTGGACAGAGACAGAGAATCGGTATTGCACGTGCACTTGCATTGAAACCAAGATTCGTAGTCTGCGATGAGGCGGTTTCCGCACTTGACGTTTCCATTCAGTCGCAGATCGTCAACCTTCTGAAAGATCTCGGAAGCGAAGACAATCTTGCATACTTATTTATTTCACATGGTTTGAGTGTTGTAAAATATATCAGTGACCGAATTGGTGTTATGTACCTTGGAAACATCGTAGAGCTTGCAGAGTCACAGGAAATGTTTGATCACCCTACACATCCATATACAGAAGCGCTGTTATCAGCAATTCCGACGACAGACGTAGATTCTAACAGAGAGATGATCCCGCTTGAAGGAGATATCCCAAGTCCGGTTCATCCGCCGAAAGGATGTAAGTTCCATACAAGATGTAAATACTGTACAGAAATCTGTAAGCATATTACACCGGAACTTGTGGAAATGAGACCGGGACATTTTGTAGCCTGTCATAATCCACTCGGAGTAGAAAAGGATTCATAAAATCAGAAAGGAATTAGCATGAGCTTTTTTGGAGGATACAGCAAACGAGGAAGACAGTTGGAAGAACAGGATAAAAAGTTCCTGGAATTTAAAAAGCAGATGAGTGACCAGAACATTGTTTTTGAAAAGGGAGATTATCTGGCTATGGTTTTGGGGGCATTCTGGGCACTCTGGCCGGCTCTGGCCATTACACTGGCAGTAATTGTGGGGATCAGCCTGTTCTTTTTATAAAAAACTGCAAAAATCTGAAAGGAAGAATGAATGGATTATACCAGGAAGGCATCAATACAAAGAAAAACTCTTTGGCAGCAAATCGCTGATGTATTAAGAGAAGACATCATTCGGGGGAAGATCAAACCGGGGGAACGAATTGTAGAAGAAGATATTGCGGAGAAGTTTCATGTAAGCCGGGGACCGGTCAGAGAAGCCCTGCGTCATATTGGGGAGGAAGGATTTGTTGTTTATGAGTCTCATAAAGGCAGTACAGTAAAGACGATTTCCTATGAAGAAATGCAGGAAAAATATCTTGTCCGCTCTACCCTGGAAGTTCTGGCAATCAGGATCATTGCCGGAAAACTTCCGGAAGAAATCGAACGGGAAATGGATGAGTGTCTGGAGCAGATGGAAAAAGCTGCGAAAGAAAAAGATGTGTACCACATTATGTGTTATGATGAACAGTTTCATTCATGCATTGTTCGAGCAGCAAAGTGCGAAACCTTATATAAAATATGGGCAATGCTCCGGGAAAGCAATTTGTGCGGATATTATACAATGGGTGTTGAATCCATCATCCCCTTTGATGTACTTCGCTACAATCATGAGATCCTTTTAAAAGGAATAAAAGAATTGCCTGTTGAAAAGACAGCAAAATTGATTGAGGAGCATTATATGATCGTTCCGGAAGTTCTGCATGAAAAACAGTGTAAGAAATCCGAATAGAACGAAGGATAATGTGATTTCAGTTGTTTTAGATCAGGTGGCTAAAAAGACCACCTGACAGCGGCGTTCTACTTCAAAGCTTCGTCACAAAACAGACTGTGTAAATACTTGCAATTACAAGAAAAAACGAATACAATATAGAAAAAGAGGCAGGTATCAGGCGGAAATGAGACAGATGGAATTTAAAATGGAGCGTCCGGGACTGGTTGAACCCGGACAGATTGTTGATGTGACAGAGGGCGTTGTAGCTGCGTATTTTTATTATACGATTGAGCCGGCTGTGGCAATGAGCGCCAATTATCGTTCATGGCAGAGACTTAAGTCAGGACAGGGAAAGGTGATTGACGTAAAGCAGACAC
>OJMN01000509.1_pt1 | contig 24451 bp, 18 predicted proteins | sample 1597261 | NCBI WGS metagenome assembly OJMN01 (sample SAMEA2452130, study PRJEB22498) | human gut metagenome | biome: human feces; feature: human gut; material: feces | place: Australia | collected 2012 | reverse complement strand
GAGCAAAAGGAAGCACATTTATGTGCAACGCATTGCGACTATATTTCAGACGGGAGAACAAGGTTCGCCGCTACAAAACAATACACCGCTTTCTTCACATCAAAACATATGTGTGTGAACATAAAATTTCATCAAGACGGGCGTCCAATGAACGCCCCTACGGAATTGTGCAAACGGTTGCTATACTACGCTCGGGCATGATATGTTTTTTGATATTACAAACTGTCTACACGAATTGGGAACGGCGGCTCGCCGTGCTACAGAATTGTGCAAACAATTACAATGCCATATACACTAATTGGAGTATCCTTATGTTTAATATAACCGAACTTTTAAAAAACGAAATATCTGTATGGGAACGACTGAAAAATTGCGGAAAGCCTGTTGTGCTTTACGGAATGGGGGACGGTGCGGACAAGGTTCTTGCCGCATTTGACCGATACGGAATCAAAGCGTCTGCCGTTATTGCAAGTGATGATTTTGTGCGTGGGCAGAAATTCCACGATTTCACGGTGAAGAAGCTTTCCGATGTTGAAACCGAATTCGGCGACATTATAATCGCCCTCTGCTTTGCAAGCCAGCTCCCTGATGTTATGGAACACATAACGAAAATTTCCGAAAAGCACGAAACGCTTGTCCCCTCTGTTCCCGTTTTTGGAAACAAACTTTTTGACAATGATTTTATTACCGAAAATAAAGAGCAAATTGAAAGTGCATACAGTCTGCTTGCCGATGACCTTTCAAAAAAGGTTTACGAAAACATTCTGAAATTCTACTACACAGGCAGAATTGACCTCCTCTCCCCTGTCACAACCGGCAAGGACGAGGCTTTCGGCAATATTCTGAATCTCGGTGAAAACGAAAGCTATGTTGACCTCGGCGCATACAACGGCGACACGATTGACGAATTTCTGCACTACACAAACGGCAGTTACAAGCGTATAATCGCATTTGAACCTAACGCAAAGAATTTTGAAAAGCTGAAACTTCATTGCAAGGGCATGGCGAATGTGTCGCTTTGGCAACTCGGCTCATACAGTAAAAACACGGAGCTTATATTCAACAACAAGGCCGGTCGCAACAGCGCAATTGCCGACAAGGGCGTTGCAACAAAGGTTGCGACAGTCGATACGATTCTCTGCGGAATGGCGGCAGGCTACATTAAAGCCGATGTTGAGGGGGCGGATATGGAAACCCTCATCGGTATGCAGAAAACAATGGAAAATTGCAAACCAAAGCTGAATTTTTCGGCATACCACAGATTTGAGGATATTTTCCGCCTTGCACTATACATTCACAGCGTGAATCCCGACTACAAAATTTTTCTCCGCCACCACCCATACATTCCGGCATGGGATACGAATTTATATTGTATATAATATAATTTGCCGACGGCAAGTCACCGTACGGGTTTTATACAAAACAAAAATGCATCAGACCTTTTTCGGGATCTGATGCATTTTTTAATAATTTCAGTTATGTCTTATTATTCGCTTACGAACAAGTGACGAACACCGCTAAATTATAATCAATGATTATTTTTTAGTTACTTTAAGTGCTCCTGTTGTCTTGTTGAAGCTGAATGTATATGTACCGCCTGATGCGATAAGTGTTACATTAGATGTGTAAGAGCTCTTGAGGTTCTTTGTACCGCTGTCAACAATCTTTGAACCGATTGTGTATGCTGTACCGTAGTTATAAACCTTGAATGAGTATGTACCCTCACTAAGCTTTACTGTACCCTTTGCAACATTGCTCTCGCCGCCCTTGTCATCAAGTACGAGGTTGATGTCGCCCGATACATGAACATCATCAGCTTTCTCATCCTTTGTAGGAACATAACCTACAACGAGTTTCTTTGTTTTTGTGTTGAGTGTGAATGTGTATGTACCGCCTGTTGCGTTGAGTGTTAGGTAGCTTGAATACTTGCTGTTGAGTGAAAGTGAATTTCCGTTTGTTGTGTTGTTGATTACTTTGCTGTAACCGTAAACCACATTATCTGCAGAAAGCTTGAACTTGTATGTGCCTGCTGCAAGATATGTTGAACCAACTGCGATAGTTCTGCCTTTTACAGGCGAAAGAATTGTGTTGAGGTCACCGATGAGGTAATCATTCGGGAGGTTCTTGTCATACTTAACAACGAGTGTGTTTGTCTTTGTGTTAAACTGGAATGTGTATGTACCGCCTGTTGCAACGAGTGTTGTGCTGCTCTTGAACTTCTTGTTGAATGTAAGACCCTTTGTTGTGTCTGTAAATGTCTTAGAGTAACCGAGAAGTGTGCCATAGTTATCAATCTTGAATGTGTATGTACCCTTCTGAAGAGCGATTTTTCCGCCTACTTTATCTGTACCGATTGCTGTAAGCTTGAGCTTGATGTTGTCGCCGTATACATAGTAGCCGTCTGTAGGAACATCCGAAGGAGCAACTGTTGTCGGCTGTGTTGCCGGCTGTGTTGCTGTTGTTGGCTGTGTTGCTGTTGTGGGCTGTGTTACAGTTGTAGGCTGTGTTGCTGTTGTAGGCTGAGGAGCTGTTGTTGGCTCTTCGCCCTGAACGAGAACTGCCTTTGCAGTAAATGTAGCACCTGCTACTTTGTTAGCACTATTGTCAATATAACCGATGTCCTTCTTTTCACTTTCGAAGAGCTCATCACGTGTATCAGCCTCTGTACCTGTAAGATAATCAACATTGAGATTTACTGTTGTGTCACCGCTGCCTACAACATCAAATGTAAATGTGCAATAAACATTCTCTGACTTGAAGTTGAAAAGATCAAGGCTTGAGCAGGTGAAGAGAACCTTATTTGTAAGGCTTGGATTCCAAACGATGCTTCTCTGGAATACAGGGAAAACCTTTTCCCTTGTATTTGTTGATGCAAGCTTGAGAACCTTGCTGTCGTATGTAAGACTGCTCTGTGCATTAACGATCATGTGATCGGCCTTGAGAAGGTAAGTGACAACAACCTGCTTTGTCTGTGCATTGTAATCATACGAAACAGGATCTGCCACATTTGATGTAACATTGATCTTGTTGCCTGCACTTGTTTCTTCGCTTGTTTCGGCAGCACTTGCTGAGAAAGGCAGAGCTGTGAACATGCACAGCACCATCATTACCGCAAGAACCACAGAAAGCTTTTTCTGAATTTTTTTCATACTTGCTGCTCCTTTAATAAAATAAAATTACCGTTCGCCACAGTTTTGTGGCAATACTTCTAAGCTTCGGAAACTTTAACAGTACAAAATTCCCGAGGACAACTAAATTATAGCACATTTAAGTTGTTCGGGCAATGAATCTGTTATTCTTTCAACGAAAATGTTTTAGCTAAAAATCTGTGCAAAATAACGGTGAAATTGTTGCTTTGTACAAATTTTCGTGCTTATTATTGTGTATATTGCCTTTTTATCGACCGTTTTTACATATATTGACAATTACAATATAAGAATTTTCAGTGTTTTACGCCTGTTCATTTCATATAAAAAACAAAAGCCCGAATTCGAGAAATATCGGATTCGGGCTTGCTTATTATCAGAATTTATCAGAATGATTTAAAAAGCTCAATTGCTTTTGCGGGATCTGCGGCTCTGAAAACAGCCGTTCCCGCAACGCACACATCAACGCCTGCCTCTGATGCCTGCTCAATGGTATCTCTGCCGATTCCGCCGTCAGCCTCAATAAGGATATTGTTCAGACCTCTGCGTTGGCATTCCCTCTTGATTTCCTTAACCTTCGGCATCATCTCGGGCATAAAGCTCTGTCCGCCAAAGCCCGGTTCAACCGTCATAACAAGTACAAGGTCAAGCTTTTCAAGATACGGAAATACTGTCCAAGCAGGAGTGTTTGGCTTTAGAACAAGTCCGGGTTTGATTCCTCTTGACTTGATTTTCGCAATTGTATCATCAATGTCAGAGTCGCATTCAACATGGAAGGTGATGATATCCGCACCTGCATCGGCAAAATCGTCAATATATTTAAGCGGATCGCTTATCATAAGGTGAACATCAAACGGGCGGTTTGAGAACTTTCTTACCGCCTTGATTACGGGAGCGCCAAAGGTTATGTTCGGAACAAAGTGACCGTCCATAACATCAAGATGCATCCAATCGGCGCCCGCCAGATCCATTCTTTCAATTTCTTCACCCATTTTTGAAAAGTCACAAGACAAAAGTGACGGAGCTATTTTCATATTTTACATCCTTTCCTACGGTTTTTGGACAGCCGGAGCAAAAACAGCGGCGGCGCCCCAGAACAACGCATAAATCAGCACTTCAAGCGAACCCATAACCTGTACACCGGCATAAAGCGAAAGTGTTGACGCAACGAGCAATCCGAAAATTACGGCAATCAGCTGAATTATGATTGAAAGCGAAATATTGTGCTTGATTTTTACGCAGCCCGTAACTGCACGGGCAAGCGATGCGGCTTTGCCGTTTGTAATGAGATATGAACGGGAGGTTTCCTCAACCGTATCCTCTGCCTCCCTGAGAACATTTCCGAGTCCTGTCGGAAGCACCTTGATACTGCGGTAGAACAAATCGTAGAGTTTTGCAACAAGGTCATTTGTAACATTATAATCGGTTGTTCTGATGAGGAAGCTTATGCCGTTGGTTTCGGCTCTCTGCATTTCAGCCTTGAGCTGAGCGTCGGGAGTGTATCTTGTAACAAACATTGCAACAAGTCTGCCTGCTCTTGACAGATATGTGACCTGTCTGCCCTGAGAAGTATATTTCTCCTCATATTCCATATTCGGAACTTCCACGCTGTACTTTTCCATAAGCGTGCGTGAACCCACAAGGATTCTTTCGCTCTTAATCCATCCCACAAGTCCGATTTCATCCTCATAAAGAACGCTTTCAACCTCAGGAAGTGTTTCCTCGGTTTCTGCAACTACCGAATCAAAAGCATTTGCAATCGGATTCTGAGCCTCTTTAAGAATTGCAATTCCGCAGAGAAGAGATTCGTCAATGCCGTAATCCTCAAAGGTTTTGATGCCCTCAAGCGAGATTGACTCGGCAGGGAACAATTCATTTGCATCTATCATTATAGCCGTACTGTCGCAGAACTGCTTTACCGACGGATAACCCGAAAGCATTGAGCCGTAGGAAAGCAGAGTTTTGCAGAGCTTTCTCACGGGGGCATTAACAGAAAGAAGTGTTGCCACAGGCACAGACACCGCAGTGATAAGTGCAAATGCGTTCAAAGCGTCTGCAAATGACAGCTTAACAACACCGTACATTACCGCAATTATTATTGATGCAATTGTTGTTATCGGGGCAAGCTTTGACGCCAAATCCTCGCTCGGATCGGGTGCATAAGATATTTTGAGAAAGTTTGACGGAAATTCGGTCTTATGCTGATAGGCAATTATCGGACGGTCGGCGGCAGTACCGCTCATCATCTGCATTGCAACAGACTCGTTGTTGTAAATTTTTGACGCATATTTCTGTCCCTTTGACGAAACAAACTTAAAATTGTCCTTTACACGAAGAACCATATAAAGCTTTCCTACATTATTTGCAAAGAACGCAAGCATAGGAATTACCGTGTAGTAGTTCACATGAAATCCGTTCAAATCGCCAAGGCAGAAGAATGACACAATTATCTGAACCATTCCTGCCGCACCTGCAACGGCAACGGCTGTATCGGAATTACCTTTGATATGCACAAGCGGTGAAAGTCCGCTGAGCATTGCCACACGGTTCAGCACAAGCGATGCCGCCATAAGAATAAACAGCAAAATTGCGTATGCCGCCGGTGCAAAAGGAACTGCCGAACATATTGCATTCGGAAAAATTCTTGTAACGATTGTGAGAACAACCACAACTGCGGCAATTATTCCCGACAACAGACTTCTCATAAAGAGCTTTCTTATATTATGATTCAGCTCATAGAGAATACTTTTTTCGTCCTCCTCGCCTGTATAATCCTCAACAGGCTTTGAATTTTCCTCTTTTACGGTATCGTTATCGTCGGATTCATCCTTTGAAAAGATTCCGACAAGGGCAGAAATAACCTTTTCGCCTATAGGGCGGTTATCCTTATGCTTTTCCTCGGTCGGGGCGATCTCCTCATCAACTATTGTCGGCTCGGGACGAAGCACATGAGCGATTACCGAAGGATTCTTTGAACGCACATACTCCTCATACTCATTCGCTACAGCCTCGGAAAATCTGCCTGCCTTGACATTGAGAATATTTCTCGGTTCATCGGGACGATACACGGGAACTTTTGCAACCACCTTGCGAGGCGGTTTTTCTGTATTCGGAAACTGATGAACGGGAGTTTGCGAAGCCTCTTTCTTTTCTTTGGTTTCGGTCTTTTCCTTTGGCTTATCCTCGGGAATGTCGATATCTATGGTATGGTAGCTTTTAATTTCAGCCTCGTCACGAAACTGGTCAACCTCTCCGAGCACTTCGCCCGAAAATTCTGTATTTTCATCATACTCAGGTGTGAGGGTAACTATTTTATTTTCTTCCTCGGCGGCTTTTTTCTTTGCCTCCTCATACTCACGCTTGGCCTTTTCGGCTTTTTCAGCAGCCTTTTTTTCAGCCTCTGCTTTAAGCTGTTCGGGAGTTACAAGGTCATCGTCATTTCCGTCCATTATAAGCTCTGCCTGCATTGTGGCGGCAGTCTTATCCCCGACTATTGAGTTTGAAGTATCAGGTTCGGATTCATCAAGCGGATTTGTATTTTTTAACCTCGGCTTTTTATCGGCATTGCTGAAAATCTCTTCAATCTTCGGCTTTGCACGGTATTTCTGTGCCGTCTGCTCCATTCGTTCCTGATCGGCAAGATAGTGGGTTTCTTCGAGTATGCTCTCGATTTCAAGCTCTTTAAGCCTGTCCTTATCCATATCAGCCAAAGCATTCACTCCTTTTTATTTACTCTCGGGCAGATAGTTAGATTTATCGGAAACTATGCCGCCCGAGCGTTGCTATCTGTTTTTACAATCTTTGACATTTAAACACACAACTTTGATAACATCAAATGATTTTATTTAAACATAATATTTCATCAATGCGGGCGTCCAATGAACGCCCCTACATACTTTCATAAATTTTACATTTTGCATTTTCAATTTTCAATTTACAAAATCAGCGGTTTTTCATCGCTTTGTACATCAAAATTCCTGCGGCAACCGACGCATTAAGGGAATTTATCTGACCTTTCATGGGCAATGACGCTATTACATCGCACTTTTCACGGACAAGTCTTGAAATGCCCTTACCTTCGTTGCCGATAACAATTGCACACGCACCCGAAAAATCACACTCGTCATAATCCGTGCCGTCCATGTCTGCGCCGTAAACCCACACGCCTTTTTCTTTGAGTTCATCAAGTGTAACTGCAATATTGGTCACCCTTGCAACACGCATATATTCAATTGCGCCTGCAGACGCTTTGGCAACCGTGTAGCTTAAACCGGCGCTTCTGCGTTTCGGAATAATAATTCCGTGAACTCCTGCACATTCTGCGGTTCTGATTATTGCACCGAGATTATGCGGATCTTCAACCTCATCAAGCACAACAACAAACGGAGCTTCGCCCCTGCTTTCGGCATATTCGAGGATATCGTCAACCGTTGAATAATCCTTTGCCGCCGCAAATGCGACAATACCCTGATGAGTTGCACCGCCGCTCACATAATCAAGCTTTGTGCGGTCAACTTCCTTAACGGGAATTTTCTTGTCACGAGCTTTTGCGAGGATTCCCACAATCGCACCGCTCTTTTCACCCTTTGCAACAAGAATTTTGTCAATCGGGCGATTACTGCGAACAGCCTCACTTACAGGATTTCGCCCTGCAATCACATCAGGCTTTTGTTCTGTATTTTCAAATCTTTCGTTTTTCATCATAATCAGCCTTATTCGGTTTCCTTTTTATTTTTTGTGTCTGCATGGGACACACCACTTCATTTTGCTATCTATTATAACATAACAATTCAAATTATTAAATACTTTTAAGCCATTTGTTTTTAAAAACTCAAACTCTGTACAATGTATCAAGAGCAATCGCTCCGGAGTCGATGTATTCGGGAATTATGCCGTACATTCCCGTTTGTATGTCCTCAAAAAGTATCATGTGCGGAGGGAACACTGTAAAACTGCAGTACACGGCAATCAAAAGCAACATCATAAACACGCAGGGCAAAAAAAGCTGTTCAATTTTTCTTTCACCGTATTCAAGCCTTGCGCTGAGTGCAAACGCAGAAAAACACACGGCAATTGCACAAATGAACCTTGGCAGACCTGCACTTTCAACACCGAGTGCATAGATTAGCAGATATGTTGCAAGACAGAATATTCCGACAAACCACAGCGAAATTATTCTTGACACGGCAAAGCGATGGAATCCCGAGCGTTTTCCGATTGCCTCAACAAGACTCCACACAAGGTAGGAAAGCATAACAACCTTGGTCTGCTCCCACATACTGCCGTTTACAGCACCGAAAAATATGCCGAGCAACGCACCGTTTGTCAGCGAATAAAGATTTTTGAACACAATTATCATCAACGGAACAATGACAAGCCCCCAAAGCCTCATTTTCACGGTTTCCTTTTTCATAAAACACACCTCGCCGATGTATTTTATGAGTATAGATTGTCATATATTACCTTGACACAATTTGAATCGCAGAAAAAAATGTTTTTTTGAATCACGAATTTGCGATTTATTTTTCTAAATTTGCACTTATACATTCTGTATAACTCAACATTTTGAACATCAATGTGGAAAACTATGTTGAAAGTGTTGAAAGTGATGTTAAAAAATCCCGATACTACACGAAATTTACAAAGTTGTAACTTTTAACATTAAAAAAATAGGTTTTCCACATTTTTGGATACAGGATTGTAACGGGGAAATTAGATTACATTCTGTATAATCCACATGTCAAGTGGTATTTTTTGCTTTTTTTCAACATTTTTAATTTACAGAAAATGTTTTATAAAATCAAAAAAACAGGCACACCGCCGTGTACCTGTAAATTTCGTGTTAAATTGTCGGCTTTTAGTTTCTGAGAAGATGAATCGCCGTTTCAGCTTTCTCAATAATCCTCAAATCATTGTCATAGGAGCACATTTTTCGTGCCTGTTGCAAATCAACCCAAATATAACTGTCAATTTCCTCCTCCTGAATTTTGACATTATCCGTAAATGCCTGTGCAAGGAAAAAGACAACCCGTTTGCGAATTTTACCGAAAGGACAGTATTCGCTGATTTCACGAAAGCCCTTTTCAATCACGACATCAAGACCTGTTTCCTCTTTAATTTCACGGATTGCTGTCTGATGTTCGTTTTCACCGTCTTCAATATGCCCCTTCGGAAAGCTCCAATATCTGCCGTTGCTGTTCTTTACAAGCAGAATTTTCGTGTTCTGTCTGCTTTTGTAGAAGATAACCGCACCACACGACTTTTCGTAAAGGCACACAATGCTTTTCAACTTAATATTTTTCAGTTTTGAAAGCACCTGTCGCAGTTCGGGCTCATAAAACACCTCACCGTATTGTGAGATTATCGGACGCTCGCCGTCAAGACCGTCAAATTCGGCAACGGCAACCACAACGCCCTCAAAATATTCTGTTACGGGTTTGTGCGAAATCACATACGCACTTTTACAGCGTCCTGAAACGGAGGTAATTTGTGCCGAATACAGCTTATCGCTTATTTTTCCGAACACGCTCACCTTCACGCTGTCTGCTATCATCGGCATACACCTCCTTACAAGAATTTACCCGATATGATATCAGTTAAAAAGTCCGCTCATACTGTCAAGCTGAACCTGAGTGTTGGCACTCATTACACCGTTCATAAAAAGCACCTCGTTAATTTCGTTGGTTTTGCAGTAATCAACAAGATTATGTTTGAAATATCTGAAATCGATAACATGAACTTCTTCGTAGTTATTGGTGAGATACGGAACAAAAGCGTTGCCGTAGCTTTCCTTTACAACGGCAATCTTCTTGCCTGCCGCCGCATTTTTCGAAGCTGATTTCAGAACCGTGAGGGCATTATCACCCATAATAAACACACCGTAGGTGTTTGAACCGCCCTCTGCGGCTTCATAGTAGGGACTGTCATAGCTTGCGGAAGAACCGTCTGCCTGTGTGATATCCATTGTTACATTATAAGGGAATTTCCAATAACTTACCGTATCGCTGTCAAGACCGTCTGCCGAGTTGGTAAACGAGCCTGTAAAGCCGTCAATTTTCTGTTCCTTGCAATCATCAAGCGAAAGAACGGGCAAATCGTTTGTATCGGCAAATGCTGTGTAAGCATAGTAAGCACCAAGGCCTGTCCAATGGTGGTCGCTCTTAAAGTAGATGTAATCTGTATTATGTTCCGCAAGACGGTTGTAGCAGTTAATCGGAGTTACCTTGTCGGAAAGAGCCGCATAAGCTGCCTTGATGTTGTCAGCCTGTGAGGTTGACGGAGCGTCGCTGTCTTTGAGTCTTTGCGGAAGTCCCATTTCGGTATGGTTAGGAACAATCATATCATAAACCTTTACGGAACTGCCGAACTTGTCTGCAAAGCCGTTGATTGTCTGAGCATAGTTCTGCGCTCTTGCATCATCACTGCTGAACAATTCGTAGCCTATTTTGTTCCACACATAAATGCCGTATGAAAGAGTTCCTTTTGTATTGTCGTCCTTTATGCTCGGTGTCATAAAGTATGTAGGAGAAAGCTCGTCTGCTTTGTTAGCTTTCGAAGATTTTGCGGTTTCGTCGGGAGACGCCGTTGTGCCCACTGTTCCCGTGGGAACGCTTGCAAGGGCATCTTCCTTTGAACAACCCTTAAAAATTGAAGTTATAATAAAAATAATAACAAACAGAATTACCAATGCGCTCACAACGATAATAATTCTGTTTCTGGTTCTTCTTTTGTTTCTTCTTTTTACAGGTCTTCTGGCGGAACGCTGTGATGACGGTCTTGCGGCATAGCTTGCAGAACGGCGCTGTTGCTGTCTGCGACGATATTCACGGGAATCAATGCTGTCATCGAAATTATCAAGATCGAAATAATCGTAATCGTTTCTTCTGCTCATAGTGTTACTCTCCCAAACTGAAGATTTTTAAATTCAATTTGAATTCAATGAATTATATAAGTGTATTAATTACTCGCAGTGTACTCCTGTTTGAATCAAAGCAAGCCTTGCTCTGACCGTAAGGACATTATCATTTAGATTATACAACAGAAACTCATCAAAAACAATACAAAAAGCACAAAAAATACAATTTCCGTGAATTAATATTTACAAATGCAAAATAATAAATTACACATTTTTTGAATAAAATCGCAGTAAAAACAGTCAAATTTCTTGAACATATATGCAATTCGTGATAGAATTACAGGGTATGGAATTTTAAAAAATCCTTATCATCTTAAAAGGAGATATTTTTATGGAATACAGGTTTTCCGACAGGGTTTCAAGCCTGAAGCCGAGTGCTATCAGAGAAATTTTCAAATATGCCGCCGATCCGAGCGTTGTGTCGCTTTCGGCAGGAAACCCGTCGCCCGATGCATTTCCCTCAAAGGAGATTGCGGAAATTTCGGCAAAGGTTTTTGCAGAAGATCCGATTTCGGTTTTACAGTACAGCGTTTCGGAGGGTTACACTCCGCTGAGAAAGCACCTTACGGAATATATGAAAAAGGAGCATAACACAGGCTCTGACAATGACGACATTCTCATCACAACAGGCGCACAGCAGATTATGGATTTATGCTCAAAGGCTCTTGTAAACGAGGGCGATGTTGTAATCTGCGAGGCACCGTCATTCATCGGCTCGCTCAACACATTCAGAAGCTACAACGCAAAGCTTGCAGGTGTTCCCGTTGAGCCTGACGGTATGAGCACAGAAAAGCTTGAAGAGGCTTTAAAAGCCAATCCGAACGCAAAGCTCATTTACACAATTCCGAATTTTCAAAATCCTTCGGGTGTTACAATGAGCCTTGAAAAGCGTAAGAAAGTTTATGAGCTTGCCAAAAAATACGGTGTTCTCATCATTGAGGACAACCCGTACGGCGACCTGCGTTACAGCGGTGAATATGTTCCGAACATAAAAAGCTTTGATACGGACGGAATTGTAATCTATGCCGGTTCATTCTCAAAGGTAATTTCACCTGGTATGCGTGTTGCTTACACAATTGCACCAAAGCCGATTTTTCAAAAGCTTGTTGTGTGCAAGCAGGGCAACGATGTACATACAAACATCTGGGCACAATATGTATGCGATGAATTCATCACAAAGTATGACTTCAACGCTCACCTTGCAAAGCTTCGTGAAATCTACACAAAGAAAGCGAACTTCTGCATGGAGCTTCTTGACAAATACTGCGCACCAAAAATCACATATCATAAAATTGACGGCGGTCTTTTCATTTGGTGCGACTTGCCCGAGGATATTGATATGCCGAATTTCTGCAAAGAACTCGTTCTCAAAAAGGTTTGCGTAGTCCCGGGCAACGCATTTTTAACTGACGAAAACGAAACCTGTCACAGTTTCAGAATAAACTTTTCAACACCGACTGACGAACAGCTTGAAAGAGGAATAAAAATTCTCGGCGAGTATGCAAACAGTCTTTAATCACGGAGGGGAATAATGGAAAATCAGACAAAAAAAGAGGTTGTATTCAGCGCAATACAGCCCAGCGGAACAATTACACTCGGAAACTATCTCGGTGCGGTTCGCAACTGGGTTACAATGCAGAACGAATACGACTGCATTTACGCTCTTGCAGATTTGCACACAATCACGGTAAGACAGACTCCTGCCGTTATGCGTAAGAATATAATTGATGCTTATGCTTCAATTATGGCTTGCGGTATTGATGTTGAAAAAAGTCTTTTCTTCATTCAGAGTCATGTTCACACTCACGCAGAGCTTGCATGGGCGCTCAGCTGTTACACACAGTTCGGCGAGCTTTCAAGAATGACGCAGTTCAAGGACAAGTCTGCAAAGCATGCCGACAACATCAACGCAGGTCTTTTCACATATCCCGTACTCATGGCTGCCGACATTCTTCTCTATCAGGCTGACAAAGTGCCTGTCGGTGCAGACCAGAAACAGCACATTGAAATTACAAGAAATATTGCAGAGCGTTTTAACGGTATTTACGGCAATGTGTTCAAGATTCCGGACGGTTTCATTCCAAAGAACGGTGCAAGGGTTATGAGTCTTCAGGACCCGACAAGAAAGATGAGCAAGTCCGATGAAAATGTCAACGGCTGTGTACATCTTCTTGATGCACCCGAGGTTATAATGAAGAAGTTCAAGAGAGCCGTTACGGACAGCGAGGCAAAGGTTCGCTATGCGGAGGGCAAAGACGGTGTAAATAACCTTATGGCAATTTACAGCGCAGTTACAGGTCTTTCATACGAACAGATTGAAAAAGATTTTGACGGCAAGGGCTACGGCGACTTCAAGACAGCTGTAGGCGAGGCAGTTGTTGAAGAACTTCGTCCGATTCGTGAACGCTACGAAAAGCTTGTTGCAGACAAGGCATATCTTGAAAGCTGTTACAGAAAAGCCGATGAAATTGCCCTTAAAATCAGCAGCCGCACAATGGGCAAGGTTATGAAGAAAATCGGGTTTATCTAATTAAAAAGGAACTCTGCCATGACAAAAATCGAAAGTAAAGCGATTAACTTTATAAAGAAAAACATTCTTCTGTTTTTACTCGGGGCAGTGAGTATAATTGCGATTGTCATAAGAGCCTGCGGAATAGATTTTCAAAGCGATGATTTCAACAGCTTTTTAAATTCGTGGTGGAGCATAATCAAGCTGAATGATTTTACGGGGCTTGCAACTCAGGTGGGTAACTACAACATTCCGTATCAAGTCATAATCTATCTTATGACTCTTTTGCCGCTAAATGCTCTGTATGCGTACAAAATCGTATCAATAATCTTTGACTTTGTACTTGCAATTTCAACCGCAATGCTTGTTTATTCGTTTGCAAAGAATAACCGACGGCTCAAAGCGATACTCACCTACTCAGCCGTACTTCTTTCGGCAACGGTGATTTTTAACTCATCGTTTTGGGCGCAATGCGATTCAATTTACACCTCGTTTATAATCCTTGCAATACTGTTTTTGCACAAAGACAAGCCGATTGCATCGTTTGTGTTCATCGGCGTTGCGTTTGCATTCAAGTTGCAGACCGTATTCATCATTCCTGTTCTGCTTTATTACTGGATTTCGACAAAGAAAATTTCGATTCTGCATTTCTTTATAATTCCTGCACTTGATGTGATAATGTGCCTGCCTGCAATTATTATGGGTAGACCGTTTATCGATATCATCACAATATATGCGGAACAGACCGACTACGGAAAGCTTATTCAGATGAACTGTCCGAACTTTTACGCACTCATATGTGACGGAAACGATATAACATATTATTATCTGTTCAAGCAGTTTTCGGTCTTTCTGACAATTGCCGTACTCGGAATTATGATGTGCATTATCATCTATAAAAAGGTTGATTTGAAAAACCTTGAAACTTTTCTTTTGACAACAGCGTGGACTGTGTTCACCTGTATCATGTTCCTTTCGTCAATGCACGAACGCTACGGTTATCTGCTTGACATTATTTTAATTGTCTATGCGGCGGTAAGTGCAAAGCATTTGTGGATTCCGATTGTGTCAACGCTTATAAGCCTGAGAGGCTATTGCTACTATCTGTTCTCCTACGAGCTTATTAGCCTTAAATTTACGGCAATCATCTACACCGCACTTTATGTTTATATAACATTCCTGCTCGTAAAAACAATTTTCAGAGCAAAATCATCTGATAATGTTTTTGCAAAAACAATTTAAAATTAAACATATTTTAAATAACAAACAACCGCCAAAATCCATTATATCGGGTTTTGGCGGTTGTTATTTTTATTTATTCAATGATTTTTAATTTTTGCAAATACAACAGCAACAAGAAATGTGACAAATTCTGTAATTGGGAACGCAATCCATATGCCTGTCATTTGAACAGCGCTGTTTAAAAGCCAAATTACGGGGACTAACAGCACGCCCTGTCGCAACAGTTGAACTACAACGCCGGGCATAATACTGTCTGTTGCCTGTTCATAGGTTGCAATCATTGCAGAAAAGCCGCTGAACACAAATCCGAGTGACATAATTCTCATTGCCGGCACTCCAAAAGCACACATTTCTTCCGATGCCGAAAACAAAAACAATATCTCTTTCGGGAAAATCAGCACCAAGAGCATACCGACAATCATCATAACAGTCGCAATAATTGTTCCGCTCTTATTTGCTTGTTTAAGGCGACCGTACTCTTTTGCTCTGTAATTAAACCGCATTATAGGCAAACATCCTTGAATCAGTCCGTTCACCGTCATAAAAATCAACTGCTGAACCTTGAAATATGCTCCGAAAAATGCAACCGCCGTGTCCGAATATCGCACCAAAAACATATTTGCAAAATTCACGGTGAATGCTCCCAACGCATTCATAACAAACGAGGGCAATCCGTAGGAAAATATCAGCTTTATCATCTGCGGTTCAAGGCAGTTTTTAAACACCGGCTTAACCTTTTGTTTTGTAAGAAACAGCTGTATCAACGCAATGATTGTTGAAACAACATAGCCTAAAACCGTGGCAACTGCAGCTCCGACCACACCCATTTTCGGAAACGGACCTATGCCGAAAATGAGCAAAGGGTCAAACACAAAATTGAATACAACACCTGCAATTTGGAACCACATCGGAGCAATCATATTGCCTGTTGCCTGAAGTATTTTTTGAATTACAATATGCACCATATTTGGTATCTGCATAAAAACGCAGACGCTCATATACGCAATTCCGTATTCAAAAATCTCTTTGTTTTGCGTAAAAGCCGAATAATAGGGATTTATTATGAAAAGCGAAAGGAAATTTATCAGCACTCCGACAACTACCGAAATTACCACTCCGAGAGCCGCTGCAGAATTTGCCTTTTGCTGATTTTTCTGTCCCAAATAACCTGCAATCAAAACATTAACACCCACACCTATCCACACGGACAACGCATTCATAAGCGTTGTAATCGGGAATGCAAGCGATACTGCCGCAAGTGCCTGTTCATTTATCCCCGCAACAAACATACTGTCAACAAGGTTGTATGAATACTGAAAAAACATTGAAATCAGTGGCGGTGCCGACATTTGAATTATAAGTTTGTTGACAGGTTCATAAGCCATTTTGTTTTCCGTTTTAACGCCCATATTAACACCCCTTGCGTAAAATAAAAATCGCCATACACCCATAATGAGTGTATGGCGAAAATAAGAATCACATCTTAGAAAAATCCATACCAATTTATATTTATCATATCAATGAGTTAATTATATCATACCTGTAAAAAATATTCAAGATTATCACCAAAAATTTACTTCTTGCTTTCAAGCCACATATCAAGGGCTTTTTCATAGACATCAATGCTTGTGATTCCGAGATTCATAATGAATGTGTGATACTCCTTTGCGTCAAAGCTTGAGCCAAGCTCGCTTTCGGCTGTTTCACGCATATCAATCATCTTGAGGTAGCCTACGGTATAGGGGAGAAAATAACCCGGATTTGAACGGGCAAGGTCATACGCCTCTTTTGTTGCGGCTGTAACGCTCTCATCGTCAGCCGAACCGAGTGCCGTTGACATATACTCTTTGACTTTTTCATAATCCCAGCCGTTGTAGTTCACACCGACATCGACCATGGAATAGAGAATATAGCCGAGAATATCGTTTGCGTAGATAAGCTTCTTAATGCCTTCGCTTGTATCAAGGTAATCAAGCGTACATTTTGAAGCATACTGCGCCCAGCCCTCGGTAGCGCCGATAAAGCTTAAAATCTTGCGGACATTCGGGATATCCTTGTTTGCATTTGATGCGGTAAACTGATAAAGATGACCCGGATAGCCTTCGTGGGCAAGGGTTGTGTACATCTGAGTCATACCCTTATTTGCAAAATCGGGATTTATCTTGATAATATTAACGCTTGTATCGTCAATTCGTCCCTGAACATAGTACGCTCCCACATTGTCGCTCTTTGCGGAATCGCTCATATAATCTGCCGTGTAAGAGGTTGTAACGGGAGTCGGAAAGTCCTCCTCGATATTCTCAATCAAAAAATCAAGCACCTCATCGGCGTCCTTAAAGTCGGGTTTGTAGTCCTGAAATTTGCTCAAGTCATCCTGCGAAACATTGCTCATACTCATTCCAACCTTTGTAAAGCTGTTTGTAAGGTATGACTTAAGCTCCTCGGGAGTCATACTGCTGCTTGTTTTGTCTTTGACGATTGCCGAATAATACTTTTTGCCGATTTTGCCGTAACCGCAAAGACCTTCTTCGTTTTTGCCTGATTTTTTGAGACTTTCAAGTGCTGAATTTGCTGATTTCAAAGCAGGAATGTAGTATTCTTCAAAATACTTTTTATTGGTTTCGACAACAGTCTTTTTCTCGGAATCGCTAAGGCCGAGTGACTTTATTCTCGACTCAAACTCGTCAACAAGCACGGACTTGTCATTCTTAATATGCTTTTCGCACTCATCAATTGACTGCTGTGCAATATCTTCAGCCATAAAATAACCGTCCTCAGCCTGTTTCTTTGTGAACTCAATGCACTCGTCCATATAGCGTTTTGTGTCCTTCAAAACGGCAAGGTAAAGGTCGGTATCATCCTTTTCATAGAAAGTAAACTCAGACAGGGTAGTAAAGAGGTTTGCAACAATTCCCGACTGCGGTGCAAATATACTCTGCAATTCTGTTGTACCCTCATATGAAAGCTGAATTTCAAAGTAGCTTTCAAGGGTGTCATATGTCTGCTTTTGAGAAGAAGTAAGTCCCGAACGGTCAAACTCCTCCAAATCCGTTTTTGCCTCTTTCAGTTCATCAAAGGATTCTTTTGTATCTTCATCGGACACATGACCGAGGGTATAGTCCTCCTCGTCATATTTCAAGCCGTAGTCCGACGGATTTGAAATGTCAAAATGTGCGGTAAGAGCGTCGTCCTCAAGTTCTTCCGAAAACAAATCGTCACAATATTTATCAAACTGAATTTGTGCATCCGTTTTGGTTGGTTCTGTGTCAGAGTTAAAGTCACAGGCACAGACAGAAAATGCCATAACGGCACACAACATAACAGCAAGCGTACCCTTGAGTGACTTTTTATTTATAATTTTCTTCATTTTGTCCTCCGTAAAAATTGTTGTTTACCAAAGTATAACATATTATCGTGCTGTTATTCAATGATTATTTTTTCATTTTTCCCTTTTCCGCAGTAACCGTGGCAACGCTCAACAGGCATTGCCGTTCTTTTTCAACAATTGTTGAAAACCATGTGGAAAATGTGTATAATAATCAGCCCTGCTCAATTGTATTTTTGTAAATTGTAACCATTTGTAATTATTTGTAATTTTCTCGGATAATTGAGCCAACAATATGCCGGAACCGTAAACTCGTAGGGGTAGCCTTGCGACCGCCGCCTGTGGCGGATAATATCCGCCCATACAGATTTGTGCGAACAATTACAATGCTACGCTCGGGCATAATATGTTTTTTACATTACAAACTGTCTGCCCGACATTAATTTTCAATTTTCCATTTTCAATTTGAAATTCGTTCTATCGCTTCGCTTAAATCCGTACACAAAAAATCAATCATCGGTTTAATTTCGTCTGTCGGCTCTGACAAATCGGGAACCATAACCGTGGTCATACCTGCGGCATGTGCAGATTTTATGCCGTTAATGCTGTCCTCAAACGCAACGCAGTCCACCGGCTCAAGCCCGAGCTTCTTTGCGGCAATCAAAAAAACTTCGGGATTGGGCTTGCCGTTTTTTACATCATCACCGCACACGAATGCGTCAAATTTATCATAGAGATTGATTTTCTTCATAATCTTCAAAGCCGTTTGTGACGAGGTTGAAGTTGCAAGCGAAATTTTACAACCGACTGATTTTAAATAATCAAAAATTTCGTACAAGCCCTTTTTTACAGGCACACCGTTCTTTTCGATACGCTTAAAATAGCGGATTCTCGACTCCGCCTTGTAAGCAGGATAGTCAAAATCATCGTCGTAAACCGACTTGTAATATTCGTAGGAATCCTCACTGCGAAGTCCGATTGTCTTTTTGAAAATGTCGAGATTAAACTCTTTGCCGTCCTCATCAAGCATTTCCTGCCAGATTGAATAAACAAGCCTTTCACTGTCAATCATAAGCCCGTCCATATCAAAAACTGCGCCCTTAAACATAAAACCGCCCCTTTTTTCGCTTTTAAGTCTGTATATAATAGCATATTTTACAAAAAAAGACAAATCGGTTGTAATTGCGACAAAGTTATGATACAATCGTTTGAATGGTCTGTGAAAAATATAAATTTGAGGGTAAGGAAGTTTTATGGCAACATCAATTTATGCAAAACCTATCAAAGCAAAAACGATTCTGAAATTCACTCTGCCAACCGTTCTTATGATGGTTTTTATGTCACTTTACACGGTTGTTGACGGAATCGTTGTTGCGAACTGTGTCGGAAGTGACGCATTGTCCGCAATCAATATTGTATATCCGTTCACGCTCGTATTTATGGCTGTGGGCTTAATGTTTTCAACAGGCTCAAATGCTATAATCGCAAAGAAAATGGGAGAAGGCAAACAGGAGGAAGCAAACCGACTTATGTCCGGTGTTGCAATCACAGCAACGGTCATTTCTGTTATCATTGCTGTGCTGTTCACAATTTTTGCCGAACCTATGTACATGATGTTCGGCTCAAACGAAAAGATTCTCCCCTACTGCATTGACTACGGCAGCGTTATGATTCCGTACGGCTTTGTAATGTGCTGGCAGATGCTCAACCAATCGTACCTTGTAACAGCGGACAAGCCACATATCATGCTTGTTTTCTCGATACTGTCAGGTTGCACAAACATTGTGCTTGACATTCTTTTTATGGCAGTGTGGGATTTTGGAATAATCGGTGCAGGACTCGGCACCATTATCGGAATGGCTGTGGGTGCAATTCCGCTTTTGCTCTTTTTCAACAAAAAGCAGACTCTACACTTTGGCAAGCCTGAATTCAAGGTAAGTGAAATCCTCTTTGCAATGGCAAACGGCTCGTCAGAGGCTGTGACAAATCTTTCAACAGCCGTGACAACAGCGCTGTTCAACATTCAGATGATGCACTTTGCAGGCGCAAAAGGCGTTGCGGCTATAAGTGCTATTTTGTACATTCACTTTATTTTCACTGCGGTTTCGTTTGGATTCACTTCGGGAGTTTCACCCGTCATCAGCTTTAACTACGGCGCACAAAATCACGAAAAACTGCAAAAGCTGTTCAAATTATGCATAAAAATCACGCTGATAATTTCAGTTGCAATGATTACGGCATCTGAATTTTTTGCAGAACCGCTTGTCGGAATTTTCTCGGCAGGCGACGAAAAAATTCAGCAGATTGCACTCAGCGGATTCAGAATTTTTGCAATAAATTATCTGTTGTGCGGAATGAATATTTTCGCATCGGGACTTTTCACCGCACTCAACAACGGCAAGATTTCAGCCGTGATTTCAGTTGCAAGAACACTTGTTTTCGAGTGTGCCGCAATGCTGATTTTGCCGATGTTTATAGGCATAAACGGTGTGTGGTCGGCATTGCCCGTTGCAGAATTGTGTGCCGTTGCAATTTCCGTAACATTTATAATTGCCAATGCAAAAAAATACCATCTGGTAAAAGTTTAATATATAGCGATATGTAGCGGCGATCAGTGATCGCCATTTGATTTGGCTGCAAAGCCAAATCAACCATACACCAATATTTTGAAATACAGTCGAACCGATTTTGCAATCGTTTCGATTGGCGTTCACTGAACGCCGCTACATATTTGGATTCACACAAACAAAAAGTCCGAACATTTTGCGTGTTCGGACTTTTTTCATAGATTAAATTTTCAACGATTAAATTTTAATCGTAATCAGATTGCACGAACTCTGATTACGCCGTCAACTGCTGCGATTTTTGCAAGGTCATCTGCACCGGCGCCTGCAACATCAATAATTGTGTAAGCATAGTCACCACGGCTCTTTGAAAGCATATTTTCAACATTGCCGCTGATCTGTGTGAGAACCTTCTTGAGAAGCTCTGGAACATTCTTGTGAGCAACGCAGAAACGGGTATCGTCAGCATTTGTTCTTGCAAGTGAAATTGCAGGATAGTTTACGGAGTTGATGATGTTACCGTTCTCGAGGTACTCCTTAACCTGATCACAAGCCATAACAGCACAATTTTCTTCACTTTCGGGAGTTGATGCACCGAGGTGTGGGAGGCAGATAATATTCTCTTCACCGAGGATATCGTCTGTTCCGAAGTCTGTAACATACTTAGCAACCTTGCCGCTCTTAACAGCCTCAAGAACTGCTGTTGAATTAACAAGACCGTCACGGCTGAAATTGAGAATACGAACACCGTCTTTCATCTTGGCAATCATATCGGCATCAACCATATCTCTTGTGTCGTCAGTAAGCGGAACATGGATTGTGAGGTAGTCGCAATTCACCATAACATCTTCTGCGCTCTTCATGAGCTTAACTGTAGGAGCAAGCTTGAGAGCGTTGCCCACAGACATAAACGGGTCAAAGCCGATTACATTCATACCGAGAGCAACAGCGGCATTTGCAACAAGAATACCGATTGCTCCAAGACCGATAACACCGAGGGTCTTGCCCTTGATTTCGGGACCGACGAACTGACTCTTGCCCTTTTCAACCATCTTACCGACAGCTGCACCGTTGCCCTTGAGAGTCTTTGCCCATTCATAACCCTCAATAACCTTACGATTTGAAAGAAGAAGTCCTGCGATAACAAGCTCCTTAACAGCGTTTGCGTTAGCACCCGGAGTATTGAAAACAACAATGCCCTGCTCGCTGCACTTATCCTTCGGAATATTGTTTGTGCCTGCGCCTGCTCTTGCAATTGCAAGAAGGTTATCGGCAAATTCCATATCGTGCATTGCGGCACTTCTTACAAGAACTGCGTCAGGGTTCTGAACATCGTCACCGTATTTATAGTTATCACCGAGACGGCTTGTGCCGATAGCGGCGATTTTGTTTAATGTAAGAATGTTATACATCAAAATCAATCCTTTTTAATTTTTTATTTTAAGAATTTACAATAACAGGCGAACAGCGTTCGCCCGTTATATCATAATATTCAATAATTACTTGTTTTCAGCCTCGAACTTCTTCATAAACTCAACGAGTTTTTCAACGCCCTCATAAGGCATAGCGTTGTAAATTGAAGCTCTCATACCGCCGACTGTGCGATGGCCCTTGATATTAACAAGACCGTTTTCAGTAGCCTCTTTAACGAATTTAGCGTCAAGGTCAGCGTCACCTGTAACGAACGGAACATTCATAAGCGAACGATCCTCGGGAACAACAGTACCCTTGAAAAGCTCTGAAGAATCGAGGAAACCGTAGAGAAGGTCAGCCTTCTTCTTGTTGATTTCATACATCTTATCAAGACCGCCAACCTCGTTCTTAATCCACTCAAGAACAAGCTTTGCAATGTAAATTGTGTAGCAAGGCGGTGTGTTGAACATTGAACCGTTGTCAGCGTGAGTTTTCCAGTTAAGCATTGTAGGAGTGATATCCATAGCGTTGCCGATAAGATCCTCACGAACGATAACAACCGTAAGACCTGCCGGAGCCATGTTCTTCTGTGCGCCTGCATAGAGAACGCCGAACTTTGAAACATCAATCGGTCTTGAAAGAATACAGGAAGAAATATCTGCAACGAGCGGAACATCACCTGTGTCGGGAAGTTCGTGATAAACAGTACCGTAAATTGTGTTGTTCATGCAAATGTAGAAATAGTCAGCATCCTTTGTGAATGTTGAAGGATCAAGCTTTGGAATGTATGTGAAGGTCTTGTCAGCCGATGAAGCAACAACATTAGCCTGACCGTAACGGGCAGCCTCTGCATGAGCCTTTTTAGCCCACTGACCTGTAATAACATAATCAGCCTTACCGCTCTTTGTCATAAGGTTCATAGGGATAGCCGCAAACTGTGTTGACGCACCGCCCTGAAGGAAAAGAACCTTGTAGTTGTCAGGAATGTTCATAACCTCTCTCAAAAGAGCCTCGGCACCCTCGATGATTGTACCGTAAATTTTTGAGCGGTGTGACATTTCCATAACGCTCTGACCACTGCCTTCGTAGTCAAGCATTTCTGCCGCTGCTTTTTTAAGCACAGACTCAGGCAGCATTGAAGGACCTGCCGAAAAATTATATACTCTTGCCATTTCTGATATCTCCCTTTTTAAAGAAAATTTAAAAATATAGTTGTAAAAATAAATACATTTCAATTATACGCTTTTAGCACGCTAAAGTCAATAAATTCATAGCACTAAAGCATAAAAATCGAAAAATTTCGTGATTCTGTTGTGCAAATGAATCAGCCAAGCTTAATTTTGCCGATGCAACCAACGATTTCATCTCTCATACGCTCAGCCTCTTTACGAGCGGCAACGGCAAAGTCATCTTCTGTAAGCCCCTGCTTTTTCCATGCACACATAATGCCGCGGCTTGAGTTGATGATTGCACCAAGACCGTTTTCGTCAAATGCGTTTTTAACATCATCGGCACCGCCGCCCTGAGCACCGTAACCGGGAACAAGGAAGAATGTGTGCGGAAGTTTTGCTCTCATTTCACCGAGCTGTTCGGGATATGTTGCACCCACAACTGCACCTACTGCCGAATAGCCATGCTTACCCATAAGGTCTTCGCCCCAGCCTTCGCACATCTTGCCCATATGCTCATAAACGCTCTCATTTGTTTCAAGCTTCATATCCTGAAGTTCGCCCGAGCTTGGGTTTGAAGTTTTTACAAGAACAAAAATGCCCTTGTCGTCCGAATCGCAAATTTTTGCAAGCGGCTTGATACCGTCTGTTCCGAGGTAGCCGTTTACCGTGAGTGCGTCTGCACCGAATGCGTCAATACTTTCGCCTGCAACATCTGTATGACCGAGGTGTGCCGTAGCATATGCCTCCATAGTTGTGCCGATATCGTTACGCTTGCCGTCTGTGATAACGAACATACCCTTTGACTTTGCATAAGCGATTGTGTCACAAAGAGCCTTAACACCCTGCCAGCCGTACATTTCATAATATGCAGCCTGTGGCTTTACGGCAGAACAATATCATAAAGCGCGTCAATAAGCGCCTTGTTGAATTCAAAAAGTGCAGCAGCCGCACCCTCAAGCGTCTTGCCATACTTTTCAAAGCATTTTGTTTTGATTGATTCGGGAACATAGTCAAGCTTAGGGTCAAGACCTGCAACCGTAGGATTCTGCATTTTTACAATATTTTCGATAAGTCTGTCAAATGCCATAGTGATTCTCCTCATTTTTTGTAATGTAAAAACAATTTGTTCGTTCATATTTTGATTTAAACAATGTCATTGCTTAAC
>OJMN01000498.1_pt1 | contig 24774 bp, 23 predicted proteins | sample 1597261 | NCBI WGS metagenome assembly OJMN01 (sample SAMEA2452130, study PRJEB22498) | human gut metagenome | biome: human feces; feature: human gut; material: feces | place: Australia | collected 2012 | reverse complement strand
GAAGTCATTGCAGGGAGAACTCAAAGAACTTCTTGTTCAAGAGGAAAAATCTAAAGTGGATTTACTTGCGGTATTTAAGGAGTTAGGATATGAAATCGAATTATAATCAGTTAGGACAATATATTGAAATGGTATCCAGAACAAACTCTGATTTGAAATATGGTATTGAAGATGTTCGAGGTTGTTCTAACACAAAGCAAATGATGCAAACAAGAGCAAATTTAATTGGACGTACTTATGAGAAATTCATTGTTTTAAAACCGCGAGAGTTTGTATTTAACAGACGTACAACTCGCAATGGAGAAAAAATTGGTATGGCATACAATAATAGCGATAGAGAGTATATTTTTACAAATGATTATGTCGCATTTAGAGTTAAGCGGGAATATCTTGATAAATTGCTACCAGATTATTTGTATTTGTTCTTTTGTAGGGACGAATTTGATAGATATGCTCGATATAAGTCAACTGGTAGTGCCACGGAATTCTTTAACTGGGAGGATATGTGTGCAGTTCCATTTGAAATTCCGCCAATGGATTTTCAGCAACTTGTTGTAAATACTTATAAGGTTTTGAACGAAAGAATTGAAATTAAACGGAAGATAAATGATAATTTAGAAGCAACCTTAGCTGCTTTATATAAAGAATTTTTTAATATAACATCTTCTGATACATTACCTTTTGGTTGGAGAATTGCACCTTTTTCAGATATTGCAACTGTAACAATGGGACAATCCCCCGAAGGCGATGATTGTAACAATGCGGGCATAGGAGAGCCTTTGTTAAATGGACCAACAGAGTTTGGATTTTATTCTCCATCTCCCGTACAATGGACAACAAATGGTAAAAAACATTGTGTTGAAGGCGATTTATTGTTTTGCGTTCGTGGTTCAACAACCGGACGTATGAATTGGGCTAATCAATCATACGCTATCGGACGAGGATTAGCAGCAATTCATCATAAAAGTGATTGCACCTTAAATTGGTTTGTAAAGGCTATGATAGATAACAGCCTTCAAGAAATTCTTTCAGCAGCAACAGGTTCTACATTTCCAAATGTAGGTAAGGATTTGTTAAACGGCTTTCAGGTTATAATTCCAGATGACAATTTTTTACGAAAATTTGGTGTAAAAGGTCATTCTATTTTCAGTATGATAAGCAACAATGCTAAAGAAATAGATGTACTCTTAGGTTTACGAAGAACCTTGTCGTCTAAATTAACGATTTAAGCCGCTAAATTATCATTTACAATAAAACTCCCATCAGTGGCGGGAGTTAAAACAAGAGATTGCCACTGGTAGTCGTTCTCTTAAAAAACAAAAGGAGAATTGACTATGAAACAGAATCTAATCACAGATGTTATTCAAGGAATGTTACCTTATTTGAATAACGCACAGACAGAAAGATTGCAAGAGGTGTTGCAGCATACACTTTTTGACTATGAGGTAATAAAGACAGAAGAAGATAAAGAATTTGTTCCGGAGGGAGAACGTTATGATATTATCTATGAATGTGTGCATATCGTCCGGTTACTTTAATTCGTTATACACCAAGAGAGCGTTCCGATCTACGATCCGATCCCCATCCTTCAAGCCGGATCGCAGGTAACAGAACTTCTCGGTTTGCTTATACACCGAGATCTCACGCATTTGCAAATATCCCTCCTTCGAGACATAGACAACGTATTCTTTGCCATCCTCGAAAATAACGGCATGGGCGTTTACGCAAGGCATACTTTCTCCTTTTACCGCGCTCTGTACATATACGTTCGTAAACATTCCGGGTTTAAGCATATACTTCTCGTTCCTTAATTTGACTCTTACGCTCATGGTCTTACTTTCTCGGTCTAGCATATGATAGACCTTATCGATCGTTCCCGTAAACTCCATATCCTTATAGGCCAAAGTGGTGATACGAACGGTTGCCCCCTCTTTTACCTTGCTGATATCTCCCTCATAGACATCGGCCATCACCCAGACATCGTCGAGACCGGAAATGGTAAACATCTCCTCCCCTTGATCAGAACGGATCTGCATATCCCTGTTTATATTCTTATCGATGATAAAGCCGGAGACCGGCGCTTTCACCACATAGGTAGATGGGTCTGTTATGTTATAAATGGAATACATTTCTTGAATACGTTTGGTCTCGGCATCGGCATCGGCTTGCTCTTGCTGGGCTTGCAGGAAGTCCCGGTCGGAAGCCATACCGCTCCGGCCATATCTTGGGTAGCCTCCAAGTTACGGTTAGCGATAGCCAGTTGATGCTCGGCCTCCTTTCGCTGCTTGTCGATATCAGCGATCTCGCCGCTCCGGATCACTGCTAGGACATCTCCTTTCCCTACGTAATCGCCAACTTCCGCATGAACGGAGGTGACATTTCCACCAAACATCGGATACACATGGGCCACTCGCTCCGGATTGAAACTGACACGGCCATTGAGCAACAACTCGTTGGTTAATGGTGTGTCACGAACCGTATCCAGTGTTATAATCTCCTGTAAACTGTCATTTAATAGTAAAGGTTCCCGGGTATCGACCGAGGTGGTCGCCTGTTTCCCGCAGGAACATACCAAGGGTACTAAAAGGATGCATGTGATTAGATGCTTATTCATATCGTTTGATTTGCTTTTAATAGTTGAATACATGGCTACCCGTTACGGTATTTACCTCCTCCAAGGCCAGTAACACTTCTTTTTGAGTTTGGTAAAGTTGCAGGCAGGTTGTTTTGTAGGTCTCATAATAATCGATAAACTCAAGGAGACTGATATTCCGTTTTTGGAAATTCGAGTTCACGCCTTTGATAATCAAGGCGAAATCCTTCTCCAACCCATAGTTCGAGGAACGATAGAGCTGAATCGCCTTTTCCAACCGGGCATAGCTGGTGAATAATTCATTCTCGGCTTGTCGACGGGCGTATTCTTCCTTATGTGCCTTTTGAGCGACAGATATTTTCGCCGCCCTGATATTCCCTTGATTCCGATTAAATATAGGGAGAGAGACGCTCAAGCCGATCGCCCAATAATCATTGATAAAGTTACCCGCCTTATCATACGTACCCTTTACACTCACTTCCGGGAAAGCGAGGGAACGTTGTAATCTCACGTCCGCCTCCGAAGCCTTGACGCTTGCTTGCGCCAACTTAAGATCCGGACGTTCGTATAATAAAGAGGTCAATTCAGAGAAAGGAACGGAGTCCATATCGATCTGGTTCAACACAGACTCATCGAATATCGGCTCGAAGGTATCATTGCCGGATATTCCTAGTAAAAGCCGCATGTCTCCTTGAAGGGAGATAACTTGGTTGGCGATATCATTCCGCTCTTGCCGTAAAGAGAGTAATAGGGCCTCGATACGGGACTTCTCTAATAAAGAAACATTCCCTTTCTCATTCTGCTCCTTGAGAACCACCAACAGATGAGCCAATGAATCAATCTCACGATCGTAAATAGATTGGGATTTCTGGGTGAAATAAAGCGCTATGAATTTCTCCTTCAACTCGCTCCGGAGGGTTCTCAATACCTCTTCGAATTGGTAAAGGGCCATTTCCTTATTGATTTTCTCCAAACGGACACGTTTGTTTCGCTGACCGGCAATATAGATCAACTGTTCCACCTCTACGATCGTTTCCCCTTGTTTCCCGAAATCAAAGTAACGTCCGTTCAACCGGTTATAAACATTTTGCTCCAAAGAGACCACGGGATTCTCGAAAAGTTTGGCCTGTACTACTTGGGCCTCGGCTATATCGATATTATACCGTTCGGCTATCACTTCCAGATTGTGTTCAGAGAAACGTTGCTCGGACTCTTTCAAGGAGAGGGAGACAACAGAGGCTTTCGCCCCAGAGAAAAGAAGAGATAAAAAAAGTAAAAGAGTGACTCGTCTGTCCATTTGCGTTAAATTTTACGCAAAGGTAGAAGTCACTCTTTTATCGCTTATGAATATTTAGTTAGAATACTCTTAGGCCAAATTAGAAATTTATTAGAGAGATTTAAAGTATAATATTGTTTTCTTTAATCCTTCCTCCAAACAAACCGTAGGTTCCCACCCATCTAATTTCTCTTTGGCCAACGTAATATCGGGCTTACGTTGCTTGGGATCGTCTCCCGGCAACGGGCGGTATACGATCTTAGAGGAGGAGTTTGTCAAACGGATCACGATCTTGGCCAACTCGTTCATCGAGAACTCTCCCTGATTTCCGATATTTACCGGGCCGGTAAAATCATCCGAGGTATTCATCATGCGAATCATCCCCTCGATCAAATCGTCTACATATTGGAAACTACGAGTTTGGTTTCCATCCCCATAAATCGTAATGTCCTTATTTTGTAATGCCTGTATAATGAAATTAGAGACGACACGGCCATCGTTCGTACTCATATTAGGCCCATACGTATTAAAAATGCGGATGATTTTAATGCGAACCTTGTTTTGGCGATGGTAATCCATAAATAAGGTCTCGGCGCAACGCTTGCCCTCGTCATAACAAGAGCGAGGCCCTATCGGGTTGACATTTCCCCAATAGCTTTCCGGCTGCGGGTGTATCATGGGATCTCCATACACCTCACTGGTAGATGCTTGTAATATCTTAGCGTTCACCCGTTTTGCCAGACCTAACATATTGACCGCTCCTAACACGGATGTCTTGATCGTCTGTATCGGATCTATTTGATAATAAACTGGAGATGCGGGACATGCCAAATTATAAATCTCATCGACCTCGGCTTGGAACGGTATAGAAACATCATGCCTGATCAACTCGAAATGTGGATTTTTCAGCAGAGGAATCACATTCTCCTTACTTCCCGTAAAATAGTTATCCAGACAAATTACTTCATTTCCTTCTTCTAAAAGACGGGCACATAAATGAGAACCGATAAAGCCGGCGCCCCCGGTGATAAGTATTTGCTTCATTATATTAAATTTATTTCGTGAATTTCACCCTATAAGGTGGATCCGGACGTAAATAATCTATATCCAGATAAGGAATCTTAGGATAGATCAAGTCCAGATAGCGGAGGTCTAAGGGGCCGGGAACGACTTCTATCCGTACCTTAGCGACACCTTTATCGATAAAATCCAATATCTCGGCGGCGCTCGCTGATACATCAATGATTCGTTTTCTATAACGAGGTCCACGATCCGTTACGCATACAATGGTACTTTTCATATTCTCCAAGTTCGTGACTCTTAAAAAAGTACCAAAAGGATACGTACGATGCGCGGCGACTAATTCTTCTTTATCATGAACCCTTCCACTGGATGATTTCCTGCCGTGGAAACGATGATGGTAATACGAAGCAAGTCCTTCCTCCTGTGCCCATATTCCTTCTCCACACTTAACTGCGGCAAATATAAGTAATATGTAGAACAAGCGGAAGGACATGTACCTTTTTTAATCAATTATTGAAGCATTTTTCCATTATATTCTCCGTTCAAAGTTCCTAGAAAAACAACGATTTTTTCAACTTCTACATCATTGATCTCCTTTCCGATCTGGAACTCATGCATGATACGGATCGCATCCTCCACGGAGGCTACGGTTCCGTCGTGCATGTACGGATAAGTCAGCATCACGTTACGAAGTGTCGGGGTTTTGAACTTATGACGATCGGATTCTTTCTTAGTCACGGCATAGCGTCCGTTATCACCGTCCGTCAACCCTGTATTCCGGTAATCGAAATAGCTGTTCTTGATACCCATGAACTCGTAAGATTGACCACCGACATTTACACCAACGTGGCAAGTAGCGCATTTATTGTCCTTGAATAGTTGATAGCCCTCTAATTCTTCCGCTGTAAGCGCGTTTTTATCTCCCATCAAGTATTTGTCGAAACGACTCGGCGTAAGCAAGGTCTTCTCAAACTCAGCGATAGCGTCCGTGATCGTGGATTGAGAATAACCTTCCGGATACACTTCCGTGAATTTCTTCGTGAAATCCTTATCTTGCGCTAAAGCCTCGCAAATCTGGTCGAATGAGGTACAACCCATTTCCACTGGGTTCAATGGAGGACCAGCCGCTTGCTCTTTTAGGTCTGCCGCACGTCCGTCCCAAAATTGAACGAAATTAAGCGCCGCATTATATACGGTCGGAGCGTTAACACCACCGAACTGTCCATTAATACCTTCCGAATATTGCTTACGGTCTACACCACCTGTGTTCAATCCGTGGCAAGTAGCGCAAGAGATCGTATTGTCCGCAGACAAACGAGTATCATGATACAGGGCAAAACCCAACTCTACCTTCGCCGGATCTGTAGGCAAGCTCTTCATTAGAGGCTGAAGAGGCTCATTCTTAAATTCTTCCGCTACGGTTTCGGTCGTGAAACGATCTTTACGGACATTCTTCGCCCATGAGATGATCACCGCTTTCTCATTGTCGTCAAGGCTGGTTCCCCAGTGCATCGGCATATGGGAATACTTAGCCGGGGGCATAGAGCCGCTTAGGGCCGTATTCTCCACCTTCGCCAAATCAACCTCTGAAACGGGCTGCCCGTTCTCCAAGGCTTCCACCATAGCAGTCAAGTCCACATAGTGAACGGCCTCCTTCATGTCTGCCTGTACTACGGGACCGATCAACGGTAAATTACCGTAAAATGGCAGAGGCGCATTTTCAGAGTGGCAGGCCAAACAGTCGTTTTCCCGCAGGATAGAGGCCACTTGCTTACCTTCATTGTCGGCAAATTTCTTGTATTCGGAAGAACCGCACGAGGTAACCGCAAAGGCTAAAGCGCAGAGTCCTACCGGTAATGCCGTCATTTTAGCATAAATTGTTTTACGCATAACTATATTTATTTAGATTTATTAAGTGCAAATATAGAACAATTCACTTACATGTACCCTAAAAGCCTTGGATTTCATTGATCAGTTTTATCTATGGGAAGATAAATAGAATCTATGCGGTGGGCTTCCATCCGCAGCATCGCGGCAAGCTCCTTCCTATAATGCCCAGTATGAGGTTCTAACAATGGGCAATATAAGGATGTTACAATGCCCATTATAAGCAGCTAACAATCGCAGTTATAAGCAACCGCCAATCGCTATGTGGATAATCCGATTTTTTTATATAGCTTTGTCTCATTATGTATAATCAATAAATTATAAGGCAAAGATGTTTAAGAACAAAGTTGTATGGATTATCATCGCTATCGTAGCGATATTATTCTTTTGGGTGAAAGGCGTGTATAATAATATGGTAACTCAAGACGAAGGCGTGAAAACCGCATGGAGCCAAGTTGAGAACCAATATCAACGCCGTATGGATTTGATCCCGAATCTGGTAAATACGGTAAAAGGATACGCCGCGCATGAGAAAGAGACTTTAGAAGGTGTGGTCAACGCTCGTGCCGAGGCGACGAAGACTACGATTGATCCTTCTAACCTTACTGAGGAATCCTTGAAGAAATTCCAGTCTGCACAAGGAGAGTTAGGAAATGCCCTCTCCCGTTTGATGCTTGTTTTAGAGCGTTATCCAGACTTAAAAGCGAATCAAAACTTTATGGAGCTTCAAGCGCAATTGGAAGGGACCGAAAATCGTATCTCGGTAGAGCGTAAACGTTTTAACGAGGTAGCTCAGTCTTATAATACCTATATTCGCCAATTCCCGAACAATATTTTGTCCGGAATGTTCGGCTTCCAATCGAAAGCTTATTTCGCCGCTGAATCCGGTGCGGAAAAGGCTCCTAAGGTAGAATTCTAATAGCCATTCGCTGAATGAGTGAGATAAAGAATATAGGATCTAGGTGCAAGTGTCCGGTAAGCCTTTTATGGATCAGTTTATTGCTGGTTGGTTTTGCCTCTTCTATTTTCGCGGCAAAGGATTATTCGATCGAGACCATTCCGAACGTACGTCTTTCCAACCGGTTGAACCATGTCAGTAATCCGGATGGTATCATTACCCCGGATGATGCGGCACGTATCAATCAATTATTAAATGTAGTGGAAGATAGTCTCGGTATCGAGGTAGCTGTCGTTGCCGTGAATAGCATCGGGGATCAGGATGCCCGGATGTTCGCTACGGATTTATTCAAACATTGGGGATTGGGACAAAAGAGCAAGGATAATGGTTTATTGATCCAGTTGGTGACGGAACCTTCCCAACGTTCGGTCGTTTTCGAGACGGGATATGGTATCGAGGGTGTCCTCCCCGATGCGATTTGCTACCGGCTCCAGCAGCGGTATATGATGCCCGATCTAAAGGCCGGGAATTATAGCGCCGGCATGTTGAAAGGAGTCATGGCGGTTACCAAGTATTTAATGTCCAGCGACTATGAACGGGCAGGCATGACTGGCAACCGTTCTTCTTCCTCGTCCGATGATGATTTTATGTGGATATTCGTGGTGGGGATTATCGGGATGATCGGTTTCTCGGCGTTTATCGCATACTTAAAGTATCGTCCGAAGGCATGTCCCCGTTGTGGAAAGAAAACCTTTGTGTATATGGGGCAGCAGGTGATCCGGGAAGCGACTCGTTTCTCGGAAGGTCTGGCCGAAGATGTATACCGCTGTAAGAGTTGCGGGTATACAGAGAAAAAAAATCGTACCATCGACCGCATACACCGAGGAGGAGGTGGCCCTATTATTATGGGTGGCGGTGGTGGTTTCGGAGGTTTTAGCGGAGGCGGCGGTGGCGGCTCTTGGGGAGGTGGAAGCTCCGGGGGTGGCGGTTCGATCAGTCGTTTCTGAAAATACGATTATTCGCATTATTTTATACAAGCGGTCACGTAAAACCTTATGTGACCGCTTGTGTTTTCGTATCTTATTGCTCTTTCAGATAGTAGTCGGAAAGTATATCCCGTACCTTCTCGGGAGTAGACCTTCCCGCCGATCATGACCACCGGAGCTAATCCGCAAGCACCGACACAGCGTAAGCAATCCAAGGAGAACAAACCGTCCGGTGTAGTCTCTCCTACCTTTATTTCCAATTGACGTTGCATTTCTTCCAGAACATTTTCTGCGCCACGCACGTAACAGGCCGTTCCCAGACAAACAGAGATGGGGTATTTCCCTTTGGGGGTCATCGTAAAGAATGAGTAAAAAGTAACTACGCCATATACCCTTGAGACCGGGATATTCAATTCGGCGGCGATAACCTGTTGGACTTCCGGTGGTAAATATCCGAACAAGCCTTGGGCGGCGTGCAAGATATTGATCAACTCCCCGGGATCGTTGTTGCGTTCAGCGCATATCGCATGTAGCTCCGCTACTTTTGTTTTAGGCAAATGTATCTCATTCATGGCTTATTTACTTTTTTCGGTTTCTATATACATACCGATTACTTCCTTACGATCTATGTAATGGGTATGCAGTAATTTATGGGCTTTCGGTCCGCAAGGCTCTCCCAAATACTCGCTGTATAATTGCTGGATATACGGATTCTCATGGCTCTTGCGAAGCGGTTTGTTAGCGTCTTCCCGGTAAAGAGCGGAAGCACGCCGGCGAAGTACCTCCATACGGCCTCGGTGGAACGGTTGTCCACCACCGATACAGCCTCCCGGACAAGCCATCACCTCGATCGCATGATAAGGAGAGGTACCGTTCTTCACCTCCTCGATCAATTTGCGGGCATTCCCCAGACCATGAGCGATACCGATCTTTACCGGAGTCCCATTAAAATCGATCGTAGCGCTACGAATACCTTCCAGCCCGCGTAACTCCTCGAAGTCCACTTTATCCAGATTTTTCTTCGTATATAATTCATAAGCTGTACGGCAAGCGGCCTCGATAACACCGCCGGTAGTACCGAAGATCACGCTCGCTCCGGTAGATTCACCCAACGGGCTATCGAACTCACCATCCGGCAGTTCATTGAAATCTATATTCGCATAACGGATTAAACGGGCTAACTCACGGGTATAGATCGAATAATCTACATCGGGATTACCTTCCACGCTAAACTCCGGGCGGCTAGCCTCATACTTCTTCGCCAAACAAGGCATGATAGATACGACTACCAAATCCTTACGGTCCACTCCCAACTTCTCGGCGAAATAACTCTTGGCGATCGCTCCGAACATTTGCTGCGGGCTCTTGGCTGTAGATAAATTATCCCGTAACTCGGGGAAATGTTGTTCCACAAAGCTAACCCAACCCGGACAACAACTCGTCATTAACGGTATTTTCACCTCTTTGTCTCCATTTAGGTAACTACCTAGGCGATGTAATAATTCCGTACCCTCTTCCATAATGGTCAAGTCGGCGGCAAAGTCCGTATCGAATACATAATCAAAACCCAATTGACGCAAAGCTGAAACCATCTTGCCTGTAACCAATGTACCCGGCTCATACCCGAAATCACGTCCCAACGCTGTGCGAACCGCCGGCGCTGTCTGGGCGATAACAATTTTAGTAGGATCGGCCAAAGCGTCCAAGACCGGCTGTTGCGTATTACGTCCGCTAAGCGCGTTTACAGGACAGACGGATACGCATTGTCCACAATACGAACAGGTACTTCCGGCCATATCCCGTTCAAAAGCAGTCGATACGGCCGCGTTAAATCCACGGTTCACGGCAGTCAAGGCGCCAACTGTCTGTATCGTATTACACATGGTCTCACAGCGGCGGCACATGATACATTTGTTCATGTTCCGCACAATGGAAGGGGAACGGTCTATCGTAAATGTGGACATCTCTCCCTTATACCGGATCTCACGGATTCCTAAGTCATGTGCGATCTTTTGTAACTCGCAATGTCCGTTGCTGCTACATGTCAGACATTCCGCCGGATGATTCGAGAGGATCAGCTCCATCACCGTCCTACGGGCATTCATCACCCGGGGGGTATGTGTCCGTACGACCATGCCTTCCGTACATTCCATCTTACAGGATGGGGCTAGATTTCTACGTCCCTCGATCTCTACGACACAAATACGGCAAGCTCCCGGATTATTCTCGTAGTGCAAGTCCTCCAGTTTCATATAACAGAGTGTCGGGATGTGGATACCTACACTTTTTGCCGCATCTAAAATGGTGGTTCCTCTCGGCACTTCCACCTCTTTATTATCTATGATTAATTGAATTGTTTCCATGCTTATAAATAAATTTAGTGGACATAAATCGCTCCGAACTTACACTTCTCCATACAGGTACCGCAACGGATACAAGCTTGCGGATCGATAATATGAGGAATTTTCCGTCCACCTGTAATCGCATGCACCGGACAAACACGGGCACAGAGCGTACATCCTTTACATTTCTCCGGATTGATGAAATATTGAGTAAGTTCCCGGCATTGATGAGACGGACAACGATGCTCCCGGACATGCGCCAGATATTCATCGTAGAAATTATCCATCGTAGATAAAACCGGATTCGGAGAAGTCTGTCCCAAGCCGCATAAAGCGGTATCCTTAATCACCATCGCCAGATTCCTTAGACGGGTCAAATCCTCTTCGGCTCCGTTTCCACTCGTAATTTTCTGCAATATCTCATGTAAGCGTTTATTACCGATACGGCACGGTGCGCATTTACCGCAAGATTCCTCGACCGTAAAGTCCAGATAGAACTTAGCCATGGCTACCATACAATCATCCTCGTCCATGACGATCATACCTCCGGAACCCATCATGGAACCAGCGGCAAGCAAATTATCATAATCGATAGGAAGATCAAGATGCTTTTCAGTCAAGCAACCTCCTGACGGGCCACCGGTTTGCACAGCCTTAAACTTCTTTCCATCCTTGATACCTCCCCCAATTCCAAAGATAACCTCACGCAAAGTCGTACCCATAGGAACCTCGATCAGCCCCACATTGTTTACCTTTCCAGCCAAGGCGAACACCTTTGTTCCTTTGCTTTTCTCCGTTCCGATACTACTGAACCATTTAGCGCCTCTTAACAAGATCACCGGGATATTTGCGTAAGTCTCTACGTTATTTACATTGGTCGGACAACCTTTATACCCGTGTTCACTAGGGAACGGCGGCTTTACGGTAGCCTCGCCTCGCAAACCTTCCATACTGTGGATCAAAGCAGTCTCCTCTCCACAAACAAAAGCTCCGGCACCGTACCGGATCTCGATATCGAATGAGAAATCAGTCCCAAATATATTCTCGCCCAGCAATCCATATTCTTTCGCTTGCCGTATGGCGATTTTCAAACGTTCCACGGCTAGCGGATATTCGGCACGGATATATACCAAACCTTTGCTAGCTCCCGTACAATATCCATTAATCGCCATAGCCTCCACAATCGAATGCGGGTCGCCCTCCAATATGGAGCGATCCATAAAAGCGCCCGGGTCACCTTCGTCCGCATTGCAAACCACGTATTTTTGAGGTGCTTGTACCTTACGGGTAATCTGCCATTTCAAACCTGTGGGGAAACCACCGCCCCCACGACCCCGTAAACCGCTATCCATGATTTCCTTGATTACTTCCTCGGGAGTCATTTCCACAAGGGCTTTTCCTAACGCTACATAGCCGTCACGAGCGATATACTCATCGATATTCTCAGGGTTGATAAAGCCACAATTTCGAAGGGCGATTCGTAGCTGTTTCTTATAGAATCTGATATGCTTGGAGTCCGGAACCAGCTCACGGGTCTCTGGATTCATATAAAGTAACCGTTCCACTTTACGGCCTTTTACCAAATGCTCCCGTACGATCTCGTCCGCATCCGATGGTTGAACTTGTACGTAAAAAGTGTTATCGGGGATCATCTTAACCACCGGACCCTTCTCGCAGAAACCGAAGCATCCGGTACGGATCACTTGTGTATCCTCTAATCCGTATTGCTCGACGGCGGCTCTCAGATTCTCGATGATCTGCTCGCTTTGTGATGCACGGCAACCTGTGCCACCGCACACCAATATATAATTCGTGTATTGTGCCATTTATGTAAGATATTAAATTTCTTATTCGGGTTTTACGGTGGTGTAAGTTACAGGAATGATGCCGTCTACCAAGATACCCTTACGGATATACTTATCTATGATCTCTTCTACTTTTGCCTTATCAACATAACCGAATACCAACGGCTCCTGACCCGGAAGCTTGATTTCGATAGTCGGTTCCGCATAACAATAGCCCATGCATCCGGTTTGAGTTACCAACGCATCGATTTTCTGCCGGTCTAAAACCTCGATAAAATAACTCATTATCTCCTTGGCTCCGGCAGCTATACCGCAAGTGGCCATAGAAACCTTAATTTGTACGAGCTGATCAGGGGTATTGCTTTTTTCACGCAGATCCAAAGACGCACGAAGAGATTCACGCATTTTCTTGAGATCATCTAATGTCTTTACTTTGTTCATGGTCATATTCTATTATTTAAGGAAAACACCGTAATGTCATTTGCACAAACATACGGAATCTCTTTCAAATAATATCATATTTCCGTGAATTTTTCTTCGACACGTGATTGAGATATCTTGGAATTGGGAGGTACACTATGGGTGAGCCAGATGTTACCCCCGATAATAGATCCTCGGCCAATAGTGATCCGTCCTAATATGGATGCGTTGGAATAAATGGTCACATAATCCTCGATGATCGGATGACGGGGTAAATCTATCGGAAGTCCTTCCTCGTCCAGCGTAAAACTCTTAGCTCCTAACGTCACACCTTGATAAAGGCGGACATGGTTTCCGATAATGGCGGTTTGTCCCACGACAATACCCGTTCCATGATCGATACTGAAATATTCTCCGATCTGCGCCCCGGGATGAATGTCGATCCCGGTTTGCGAGTGTGCCATTTCCGTAATGATACGCGGGAGTACCGGTACGCCTAGCTCGAATAATTCATGAGCGACCCGTTGATGTAAAAGCGCGTAGACCGCCGGATAACAGAATATAATCTCACTCACGCTCTTGGCTGCCGGATCACCATCCAAGATGGCCTTTACATCGGTGGACAGTAAATATTTGATATGAGGAATCCGGTTAATAAAAGCGATCGAGATCTCGGAAGCCCGGTCCTTGGAATCACAACAACGCTCTACCTCAAAACAAAGTCCATTATATATTTGCTCTTGCAAGAGATCATAGATCTTTTCCAAATAGACTCCCGTATAATATTGGATAGAGCCTAATTGAGCCTCTTGTTCCGTACCAAAGAATCCGGGGAAGATAACCGTACGTAATAGGCGCATGATCTCATGCAACGTAGCGACTGAAGGCGATGGCTTCTGATGCAACGGGATATATTTGTATTCCGGTAGATCAGGAGCCGACAGCCGTTCTACGTTCTTCTGTATCTGTTCTAAAATCGCTGTTCTATTCATCTTTAATTATCCCAAGTAGGATCGTAACTGATTAATGAGTTAGAGGCATTGCCCAAACCGATATAGATATAATTATCCAAGACATACATGCAATGTACAGACCTGTTAGCCGCTGGTAACTGGGATTTCTGGCTCCAGTTCTGAGAGTCCGGATCATAGCGCCAAATATAACCGTCCCCGTCTACGCCATATACGTAATTACCATAAGCGATAGCACATAAAAGCATCCTTCCGGGGAACGAAGCCTCCTTTTCCCAAGCTACAGCGTTCTTGTCTGTAGACCAAAACTGTGTCGTATATTCCAAAGAAGGATCCGCTTTATTAATAATCCCCAGTCCGGCATATATACGGTCACCAATTACAACGGATATTCCGCCGTATTGTTTAATCGGGAAATTAGATTTCTTGCTCCAAACGAAAGCGCTCGGTTCATAAGTCCAGACTTCATCGATTAGTTCGTTACCTCTACGTCCACCTATGAGGAACGCCTGATCTTCCATTCTGCAACATGCCGTCCGATACATACCTTTAGGCCGTTGCTGGTCTGTTTGTACGGCGCTCCAAGAATTATCGGACGTGGAGTATACATATAAACTGTCACATATCTTTCCCGTGTTATCTAAACCACCAAAAGTCCATAGGCCAAATCCGATACTGAAACATGCTTGGCCCGATAATTTCTCAGGCTGAGACCTTAAGGGCAACCATTCTTTCTTAGAGGTCATATATCCCCAAAACTCATCGGTGTATTCCCTACCCGTGTCACCGCCTAATAAGAATCCCGTGCTATTAGCCAAGGTACAGAAAGAGGTAGATCCCGGTATCCGGAAAGCTCCCTCAAACCTTGCCCCTACTCCAAATATATCCGGAGTTTGGAAGCGAACTTCCTCTCCGTAAGCGATACCATTCTTATTTTTAGCGTAAGCTCTTAAATAATAGCTCGTGCCTCCTCTCAATTCCTTTATCGTACCCGTAAACGCTTGTGTACCGGAAGAAAGAGCTACCGCTCCTTCACAATTACCAAAGGCCGGACTAGGACTAGTTCCCCAACATACACCAGCCTCTGTAACCGGTGAGGCACCTTCGGCTAAGACCTCTCCTCCTACCCATGCGGTACCGTTTTTAATAGTAGACACCTCCTTTGTATTGACTGTAGGCAACTCACTTTCCAGAATCGTATGGATACCTTCGCCTGCGCTATAGGTAGTACCTAAAGCGTTTGTCGCATAAGCACGTACGTAATACCCTTTCTGCTGTTGCATATCATAGATTTTCCCGGCAAATTCTCCGATACCCGCTCCGCAAATAATCGTATCCCCATTTTCTATTGTCGGTGATTTATCAGTACTAAAGCAGAAACCACATGCCGTGATCGGAGAATCTCCCTCGCTTATTATTTCCATGGAGAACTCCGCATAGGTAAACTCTGTCGCTATTTTCTTGAATTTGTTATCATCTAATACAGGACGACCATTCGTAGTCTTAAAGGTCTCGACTTTCGCCCCGTTATACTCACCATATTTACTTTTTGCGTAAGCTCTAACGTAATAGGTAGTTTCCGGTTTTAAATCGGAGATCGTACAATAGAACGAATCGGCTTCCATGTCTATACGAATCGTGGAGTCAGATGCTGAAGGCTCCGGATTCAGCATTAAGTAAATACCCCTTTCCTCGATTTCGGCTTCTCCTTGTTTGGTTATCATACCTCCGCATTGAACGGAAGTAGACATCACGTTGACTGGAAATAAGGTCTTAACGCTTCCTAATCCATCTTTCGTCTTAAAAGGTAAAATCTCTCCATAAGCGGTATCTACCGCATTGATCGCATAGGCCCGGATATAGTAATCCAGATCATTGGTTAAGCCCTCGATCGTAGCCTCATATTTTACCTTACGCTTGGATACGGCTTTTTTATTTTTCTCTATCACAGTAAAGGTAGATTCCGTGCTCCAACAAAAACCGGCCTCTGTCACGGGAGCGCCGTTTTCTTGCAGGACCTCCCCCGATACTGTCACTGAACTAGCCGTGGACTTCAATATCTCGTCTGTCTTAACAGACGGTTTTTTAGCGTTTCGAATGCCACCATCTATATCCGGATCATTCACGCATCCGGCCATTAATAAAGCCGCAAATAGAATAGAGAAGAGTGAGTATATATGTTTCATAAATAATCAATATTAAAAGAATACACCTAAGCCAGCGTTTAGATCCAAGTACTTAAAATTAACCGTGTTGCATCCAACGCTAATAAATACAGAGTTCGTTATTTTCATCATCAAGTCAACCTCGGCAGCGACCCCTTTGTATGAGGAATCAATATTCCGGCACCATACCTCTCGTGTACTGTCGTAGTTTTCATAGGAATGGGTCGTGAACGAATGTAGTAAAGCTCTTTCACCATATCCCAAACCAACGGAGGCATATAACCACGGAAAGCATTTTACGATTAAACCGGCCGTTCCGGCTATACTATTTGTCTTCGAGGATTTACCTGTATTAAGCTCATAAGATTCCCCTTCCGAATTAGAGAACTTAATAATCTGCCCTTGGTTATTACATTCGTCCGTATAATTCATAAAAGACATATTCGTCTTGAAACGGACATACCAACCGAAGCGTTGCCCCATACCTCCTACCGTGATTCCATAAGGAGATTCGATCGAATACGAGTATCCCGCGAAAAACTCCATTCGTTTCTTAGGGGATACCGCCGCGGAATCTATTGGTTGGGCCGCCGGTTCCGCCGGCTTTAACAATATCTCTTGGTATTCTTTCCAATAGGTTGCTAGCTCCTCACTTTTAGGGGTTCCGATACCTTCCGAATAATAAATGATTAATTTAGAGATGGCATCCGGATCATCTTCCGTAGCTTTGACCGTCAGGCAGTTTAAACATTTATTCATCAAGCTACGCATGGAAGGCCGCATTCGCTCGTTGGAAAGCCAAATCGTAGTCAGCTGATCAATACTGTATGCGTCGCATTGCGATACGCCTTCCTCGTACCACATTTTAGCGTCACTATAATCAAGACGTTTCATCGCTTCATCTCCCTTACGGTTGTATTCCGTACGCTGTTGCGCCAGCAGTCCGAGGGGAAATACCGCACATATCATCAATATCCAAAGTCTTTTCATATAATAGGTAAATACATGTTTAGTTGTTCATAATATTACAATCAATAATAAGTAAGGCCTTCGCTAATCAATGATCCGTCAGAATTATAAATATCAAACAAATTGTCTTCCCGTTCGAATGCCCGGCCGTTATCCGCGATACCGACACTTAGGTATTTGCAAGGAATACGTTCCTCGGCTTTCGAATCGATCGCCCCGTATCTGTTATTTGACTTCTTGCGTACGATCTTATATCGTCCGAAAGCCATTTTCTCCTCATACAGGGCCTTTTTGTCCGCTATACGTTTCTCCTCGGTTTTCTCATCGCAAGCGATGATCAACCGGACTACCTCTTCCGTAAGTTTCGTATCCTTTGCCTCCGACAAATCTTTCTTAGCTCCCGAATAATCAGCTTTGGCCATTTTTTCCTTACCGGAGGCGATTAACGAGTTATATTTCTCATTCATCTCATTTTCCGATGGCTGATCCGGGAGAACATTCTCTTCTATCGTATGCTCTGTTTCCATAGGTCGTTTCTCTTCCACTTTAGGCTCTTGTTTCTCCGCTTTCTTTATCTCAGAGATAGGAGGTTCCGTATGTAGAACTGGGTGATCTGGCATTTCTACTTCTTTTGAGACATTGCTATCCGGCTCCACAGCTGAAGGTAAATCAATACTCTCGACAACCTCTTTTGTGGGCCTATTGCTATGCACTAAAAGAGCCGTAGCGGATCCTACAACGACAAATATAGCGATTCCGATAGGAATTATTTTCTTTCTGGAATTATTCTTTTCTGTTATTGGCTCCACGGCAGGTGGATTAGCCACATTGACAACAGTCTCTTCATCATCCGATCCTACTAATTTAGAATCTACAGGTGATGAATAAACCACCGTTGTTTCCTCATTCACAATCTCGGGAGATGGACTTGGGACAACCTGAACTTCCTTTTCCGCTTGAGAAAAATCCAAAGACGCCAACATCTCGCCCACCGTCTCAAAGCGATCCGCAGGAATGATTTGCATCGCTTTTATGATAACAGCCTCTGTTTTCGGGCTGATCGCCGCATTGATTTCAGAGGGGTTTCGCAAAGGACGTGCGGCACGTAGTATAGATTCTGTAGGGATTGTTCCCGTTAACAGATTATACATCGTGGCTCCCAAGGAATAAATATCCGGACGGGGCGAGAACACTTGTGTTCCTTCGTTATCGTATTGCTCTATGGATGCGAATCCTTTAGAAAGGGTTAACATCGTAGTGCTGGTCTCTTCCTGCTCGATATCGTAACGTTTGCTGACTCCGAAATCGATCAAGCGGGCGTTCCCGTTCTTATCGATCAAGATATTGCTAGGCTTGATATCCAGATGCAAGATACTCTTATCATGAACGAATTGTAACGCCTCGCCAATTTGCCGTACATATTTAAGGACCGTAGCTTCGGGCAATATCCCGTTTTTCTCAAGCATATATTTTAGCGAGAAGCCGGAAATATACTCCATGGCAATATAAGCCGTATTGTTTTCCTCGAAAACCTCCAACACGTTTACGATATAGGGATGGTGAACTTCCGATAGGATCTTTGCCTCTTTGATCAGTTTTTCCTTGAACTTGTTAAATAAGACCTTTCCCGTCTCCGAATGTACTTTTACGGCTTGGGAACCGGGTTCTCTATAACAATAATCCTTGAAGAAATATTCCTTGACACAGATAGGGACCTCCGTCTTTACGGTACCTAAAGATCCTTTAACCTCTGTGTACCAAACTCCTCTGTAGGTTATGCCAAAACCACCTTGACCAACCACATGAGTAAGTCTGTATTTTCCGTTTTGAAGAAGATGTCCGTCTGGCAGATTCATAACCTTGAATAATTCCATTTAATCTGCCAAAAGTACGTTATTTATATAAAAGAATAAAGAAAAGAGAGAATATTTTGCTTAAAACCCATGCTATCTTCCACTTTTTGAATAGTTATGATATAAAAAGAAAAATTATCCCGAGTCTTGCCGTCACAGGCTTCCATGAGAGCGTCCTTTATTTCCGGAACAGATAAACGACCATTAAATATCTCTGCAATCTTTTCATTCTTCAGTCTTTCAAGAACCCCGTCCGTACAAAGAAAGAGGAAATCGTCGGGTTGAATATCGTTCAAGGTAATAATGTCCGCTTCTGTTGGAGTATGAGTGCCTTGTATAGCCCGGATAATCACATTCCGCTGGGGGTGGGTTAACGCTTCTTCCGGAGTGATCTTACCTAATTTAACCAACGAATTTACCAATGAATGATCTTCTGTTTGATATAAAATCTCCCCCTTCCTCAGATGATAGATCCGGCTATCTCCGATATGAGCCAATACGATTCCGGAAGAAGCGATATAGGCCATGGTGAGCGTAGTAGCCATACCCATCGCTTCCGGATGCTCTTGAACATAGGAGTCGAAACAGACTTCCGCATAATGTACGGCTTTATGGATAAACTCTGGCGTGGGATCATCCTTTAGGAACGTAGAAAAGAAAGTTTGTATGGACTCGCAAGCTAATGAGCTGGCTACCTCCCCTTTCTCGGCTCCACCCACACCATCGCAAACCATAAACAATTTTTGGTCAAGGGTCACTTGTTCGGGAAGCGGGTAAATGGAATCCTCGTTATTCGATCTGCCTCCTTTTTCCGTAATAGCACATGGCTTACCGATCGTTATAATCATAACAAATGAGTTTTATTCATTAAAACGTAAAACGGTGCGACCAATAATAATCTCGTCATTATCATTGAGCACGACCACCTCGCCATTCTCTAGGTAACTGTTATTATATAACGTATGGTTTTTACTATTATTGTCGGTAAGGAAATGTTTATATCCACCTTTTGAATCTTTTTTCACCTCAATGCAAATATGCTCGCGACTCATCGTGCGATCAGCCGTGATAATTGGCATCGTAGCTTGTGAGGCGTTCGACTTCCGGCCAATGACAACCTTCCCTTCGTGAAGAGGAAACGCTTGTTCAGGTGTATCGGCGTCTGGAAGAACCGTCAGTCTGCCGATTCCAGTCTTGACAGGTGTCACTAAAATCGTATCGGAATCGACTTCCTGATGATTACTTTTCTCGGATAATAAGGACAAAGGAATAGGCTCTTTGCATTTCGGACACTTAAAGGAGGTAATGCCGAGGGGAATCTTCCCCTCGGCTACCTTTAATCCTACATGGCAATGTGGACATTTAACTGCGATCATACGATAAACGAAATATCTGCGCCATCCATATCCGTAGAGTACAGATCCATCATATCTGTATCGGAAAGCATAACCGTATCGTCCGCCAATGTTATAAAGTCTGAATGATCGAAAGACTCGATGCTACTATCGTCTATAACTATGGCGTCGCCTAGGTCGACACCTCCTCCTTCCACGTCTATTATGACAGCATCCGCTGGCATGACGTCATTGCCGTCTAAAGTTACGAATGTATATTCCTCTTCTTGCATAACCTTTGTTCCTAATATATTAATATTCCGAAAACAAAAGTACAAAAAGCAATGGATTAATAAACTTGTTATTCTCTCTTATAATCAAACATTTGGGTTTCATGTACAAAAGAGGCTGTTTTACTATACGAAAAGAAAAGGCTCATTCTCTCACCCATTTGGCCTTACAGGAAGAAACTGGGCATTGCTTTCGGTTTTTCAATGATTCCCAAGGGATCTCACCCAAGAATGTCCCACATTTCGGGCAAACATAGTCTATCTTAAATTGATTGGCGATATCCTGCAATTGCTGGGGAATCTTGGCCGACTGCTTGGCTCCTAGATAGATTCCTACCGTAGGGGCACAAATCGTTATCAGGAGGCTGATGCCGAATAGCTCCGGGCTACCTTTCCCTAAGAAGCCTATCACGACCCCCACTATTCCGGGCAAAGCAAATGGTAAGGATTGAAATAATCTGGTCTTAAACTGATTAGAGGATTGAATCTTAACTTTTGCTTGAATATAATCATCGTAGACTTTTTTCAATGCGGCAAATTCATCGCTATAATCATTATTGTATTTAAGCACCTCGGAAAGATTTAATACATAGCTATCCCCCAAGCGAATATGATCCGTAGGAGTAACACGTTTCTTTACGATCTGGGCACCATTCACGAACGTACCGTTAGTAGATCCCGTATCCTCCAATAATAAGTTGCCACCATCCTCACGTATCAGACGGGCATGATGGCGGCTTACATGAGGATCGTTTGCAATAAAATCGTTGTCTTTTGCTTTTCCTATCTTTATAATCATCGTCTTATTCCTTTTCCTCTTCCTCTTGAGGCTTTCCCATCTCCTTCTCAAGATTATCTTTCAGCACTTTCAACGGATCCTTGGATATTACCAACTCTTTAGGCTTACCCTCTTCCGTCAATAATAATAAACGCTGCTTAGGGAGATTTATTTGTAAGATATGATTTTTATTTATGATATGACTTTTTCCGACACGCATTAATATCTTGTTACAACCAGCGACCTGCTTCTCTAAGATCTCTTCTATTTTTCCGATATTTATAGCGAAGGTAAATTGGATGCCATTTGACAACAATAGTTTCGTATAGTTCCTGTCTGCTTCAAAATAAAGGATCTGACCAATCTTAATGCGCAACAACTCATCCCTTGTTTTTATAATTAAATACCGCTCCATACGTAGAAATTGTTTTTTCGTTTCTCTTTCAAAAACAAATATACGGTATTTTCTTTATTTAATAGGTATCTTTTGGGGGAAAGATTGGTAAAGTGCACCAAAAACAAGAGCCTTTTCCCTGCTCAGAAGAGACACCGATACGCCCTCCCAGCCTTTCAATTATATTTTGGCAGATAGAAAGTCCAAGCCCTATGCCTTGCTTTTGGTTTCGTCCTTTATAAAAACGATCGAACACATGAAGTTTTATTTCCTCCGACATTCCTTCCCCCGTATCGGTCACGGATAACAGAACCTCGTTCTCCATGGCTTGATATGACAAGATGATGCTACCTATAGAGGTGTACTTTATTGCGTTTGTTATAAAATTGCCAAGAACTTGTTTCAAACGGATACGGTCAGAGCGTAATAAAAAGGAATTCAAAGATTCCGGATAGGTCAAAGCTACCCCTCTCGGTACTTTGATCTGGAAAGAAGCTACCGTTTCTACAATAAGTTGTCTTAGATCAAATTCCATGAAATCAAAGGTCATGGTACCAGACTCGAGCTTAGCCAGATCCAATACATCATTAACGATACCCAATAATAACTCATTATTGGTCTGAATAAGATTAATATACTCTTGTCTTAGCTCACCATCCTCTTCATCCCCTAAAAGAGAAGAGAATCCGACAATAGCGTTTAATGGCATGCGGATCTCATGGCTGATGTTTGCCAAAAAGGAGGATTTCAAACGCTCTGATTTCTCGGCCTTCAGCATTCGTTCTTCCATCGCTTTCAGTTCAGATATATCATAATTCATCAGTAATAGGATGGGGCTTGATTTCTCCAGACCCGCCTCCATTATATCCAGACGAATCCATTTCCATCCCTCGCCATCCTTGACCCGGGCTTCCCGTTGATCATGATCAGTTTCTCCGTGGACAAGTCGGCTCAAGGAAGTTTTCAAGCATTCACGGTCTTCTGGCTTGACATTGGAATATATGCCTACTATCTGGCTCAATGGAGTTCCCGGAACTTCACCCATATTCAGATACCATTGTTCCATCGCCACTCCTTCCCCAGTGGACAAATCATACTTTGCGCAGCCGATCTTGGCACGATGACTTATCTGAGGAAAAAAAGGCTCGAACTCTATGCCTAATGTCGTTTTCATATATATCCGTTCTCATTATATTTATGCAAAAAGAGGGTTTAGCCATAAAAAACGAATGAATTAATCGTTCGTTTTAATTAGTCGTTTGCAAATATCGCAAAAAACATTTACTTATGAAAGTCAAAAAGACTTTAGAATATAATTTTGATGCGGTTTTTGGGGTATTTTACTAAACCTATATGTTCCCTATAAAATAATCGATATAAACGACTAATTAAAACGAACGATTAAACTAGTCGTTTTGTTGCCTTCCCCTCCACTTCAATATCCTGATATATAAGATTATACCATATGACTATAAAAAAATAGAGGGTAGATTGATCACTCAATCCACCCTCCTGTCTACCGTGTGCTTAAACTATTAAAAATCAACCCCTTGATTAGTCTTCTAGAGCCGCTTGCGCCGCTGCGATACGAGCTATGGGCACTCTAAAAGGTGAACATGATACGTAATTCAAGCCAACTTTATGGCAGAACTTAACGGAAGAAGGCTCACCACCATGCTCGCCGCAAATGCCACATTTCAAATCCGGACGGATGGCACGACCTTTCTCAGTTGCCATACGAACCAGCTGTCCTACACCATTTTGGTCTAGTACTTGGAACGGATCGACCTTCAAAATCTTCTTCTCTAAGTAAACCGGTAAGAAGGAAGCGATATCGTCACGAGAGTAACCAAATGTCATCTGAGTCAAATCATTCGTTCCGAATGAGAAGAATTCGGCGCTGGAAGCGATACGATCCGCTGTCAATGCCGCACGAGGAATCTCGATCATCGTACCTACCTTGAATTCGATACGATCGCCAACTTCCTTGAATAGCTCTTCGGCCGCGGTACGGATCACCTTCTCTTGTTCCTTGAATTCATATAAGATTCCTGTTAATGGTACCATGATTTCCGGTTTAGCCTCAATACCTTCTTTCTTCAAATCCAAAGCGGCACCTAAAATGGCCCGAGTCTGCATTTCCGTAATTTCCGGATATGTATTACCTAGACGGCAACCACGGTGACCCAACATCGGGTTATGCTCGCAAAGAGATTCCACACGTTTTTGGATCTCCTTAACGGACACGCCCATTGTCTCAGCCATTTCCTCTTGACCTTTCAAATCGTGAGGAACGAACTCATGCAAAGGAGGATCGAGCAAACGAACGGTAACAGGACATCCGGCCATAGCCTTGAAGATACCCTTAAAGTCCTCTTTCTGATAAGGAAGGATCTTCGCCAACGCTTTCTTACGACCTTCAGCGTCCTCGGCCAAGATCATCTCACGCATAGCTTTGATCTTCTCACCTTCGAAGAACATATGCTCCGTACGGCAAAGGCCAATACCAACGGCACCGAAGCTACGAGCGATCGAAGCGTCGTGAGGCGTATCAGCGTTTGTACGAACTTGTAATTTTGTATATTTATCGGCTAAAGCCATTAGCTCCGCGAAGTCACCTGACAACTCTGCCGCTTTCGTCTCGACCTGTCCTACATAGACTTCCCCGGTCGTACCATTGATAGAGATATAATCACCTTCTTTCAAGGTTACGCCATCGACGTCTACAGTCTTGTTCTTATAATCGATATTCAAGGCACCAGCGCCGGATACACAGCACTTACCCATGCC
>OJMN01000466.1_pt1 | contig 25840 bp, 42 predicted proteins | sample 1597261 | NCBI WGS metagenome assembly OJMN01 (sample SAMEA2452130, study PRJEB22498) | human gut metagenome | biome: human feces; feature: human gut; material: feces | place: Australia | collected 2012 | reverse complement strand
GTACTTTCCATGCACACAAAGGCCACCCGTGCATTTATGACCGCCGCAAGAGCATTCGCAAATCCACGTGTGATTCCGGTGGATCTGAATAAAGAAGATCCCTGCATCCGGCAGGGAAAAATATATCTGGGCGGAAAGGAATGTGAGTATGAAGGTTAATCGTTTTTCCCACAGACAGGACGGTTCCGGACCAATTGCCCGTGAACGTCTGAAATTAATGGCAGAATCCGCACCGTTTGAACATTCACCTGCTGCAGCAAGGCGAATGAAAAAGGAAATTTCAGATATTATTTCACGGTATTTTGAATTTTCTCCGGATGACTATGAGATAAGAGTTGTTTTGAAACAAAACAGGAAAAGAGCTTAAGATGTTAAAACAATACAAACTTAGAAATTATCATTTTCAATTGGTGATCAGCATATTGGTTTTAAATATCATCGGTATCCTGATCATTGGAAGTGCCAAACATTCTGTACAGAAAATGCAGATCTTAGGATGTATCATCGGTATGGTGGCGATGGTCATTGTATCCTTGATGGATTATTCCTTTATTCTGAGATTTACCTGGTTGTATTATATCGGAATCATTGTCCTGCTTGGTCTGGTTATGACAGGTATTGGTGACAGTGCCGGTGGAGCACAGCGCTGGATTGATTTTGGAGGTTTTCGTTTTCAGCCTTCCGAGCTGGCAAAAATCGTGCTGATTTTATTTTTCGCACGCTTTTTTTCCAAACATGCAGAGAACCTGAACACGGTAAAAACCATAGGTCTTTCTTTTGTCCTGATCGGAATTCCTCTGCTTTTGATTGTAAAGCAGCCGGATACTTCAACTTCCATCGCAATTGCATTAATTTTTATTAGCCTCTTGTTTATTGCCGGATTAAGTTATAAAATAGTATTAACCGTTTTGGGAATCTGTATTCCGACAGGATTGATAGGAATTACCGTTATACTTCGTATGGCACAATCATCGGGAGATTACCGTTTCGGTCGAATTATGGCATGGTTATATCCACAGGACCCCAGATGGTCGGATATCGCAGCACAGCAGCAAAATTCTATTATGGCAATTGGATCAGGCCAATTATGGGGGAAAGGCCTGAACAATTCTGCGGCCACATCCATGAAAAATGCGAATTATATCATTGAGCCACAGACAGATTTCATTTTCGCTGTTGCCGGTGAGGAACTCGGTTTTATAGGTACCATGGTAATTGTCCTTTTATTGCTGTTTATTGTGATAGAATGTATTCTGATCGCACGGAAGGCAAAGGATCTCGCAGGAAGACTGATCTGTTGCGGCATGGCTGCACTGATTGGATTTCAGAGTATTTTTAATATTTTTGTTGCCACCGGTCTGATGCCGAATACAGGAATTCCGCTTCCATTTGTAAGTTACGGATTGACTTCTTTGCTTTCTTTGTATTTGGGAATGGGGTTTGTATTAAATGTTGGATTACAGCCGAAAAAATATTAGGGGGAATTGTTTAATGAATATTGGACTTGTAGCACATGACTCAAAAAAGAAATTAATGCAGAATTTCTGTATCGCATATCGTGGAATTCTGGCAAAAAACCAGTTGTTTGCAACCGGAACAACCGGACGTCTGATCGAGGAGGTTGCCAACCTCCAGATACATAAATATCTCGCAGGACATCTGGGAGGTTCCCAGCAGCTTGGTGCACAGATCGAGCACAATGAAATTGATCTCGTAATCTTTCTGCGTGATCCTCTGAAACCAAAGTCACATGAGCCGGATGTCAACAGCATTGTGCGGCTTTGTGATGAGCACAATATCCCGCTTGCAACCAATCTTGCCACAGCGGAGCTTTTGATTAAATCTTTGGATAGAGGAGACCTTGACTGGCGTGAAATGTACAAATAAAACTCATCATTTAAAAATAAAACTGCTATGTATTTCCTGCATAGCAGCTCTTTTTATGAACGGATGCGGAACAGGTAAGACTGCAGATATACAAAATCCATACTCCCTGACAGGAGATAATTCTTCCGTCAGCAGCCAGTTTTTTGCAAGGAATCTGTGTGTAACAGACGATATTAATTTTGGCACGGACCAGGTGCATGCAGATTATGCCGAAGGAGCTGGTGTTTTTGATCTGACAACCAAAGAAGTACTGTACAGCCAGAACCTTTTCGAAAAACTGTATCCGGCAAGTACCACAAAAATTCTGACAGCCTATATCATTATCCGCAACTGTGATCTGGATGATAAAGTAACCGTCAGTGCGGATGCCATTGCCAATATGGCGGATTCTTCCAAATGCGGACTTGCTGCCGGAGATGTACTTACTGTCCGGGATTTACTGTATGGACTGTTACTTGTCAGCGGAAATGATGCGGCAAATGTTCTTGCCGAATATTATTCCGGGTCAATTGATAAATTTGCAGAGGAAATGAATCGCGAAGCAAAAGCCCTGGGAGCAACACAGAGTCATTTTGTCAATGCAAACGGTCTGCCGGATGATGATCACTACACAACCGTTTACGATATGTACCTGATCTTTCAGGAAGCAATCCAGACACAGGATTTTATTGACATTATCCATACCAAAAGTTATGATGCTGCTTATCAGAATGCATCCGGTAATACCGTGACACAGACATGGGAAAGTACAAACCGGTATTTAAACGGTCAGACAACCGAACCGGAAGATATTACCGTAATCGGTGGAAAAACCGGTACCACAAACGCAGCGGGATACTGTCTTGTTTTGTATTCAAAGAATAAAAAAGGTGATGATATTGTCAGTATCGTTTACAAGGGAAAAACACGTTCTGATATGTATACGCTGATGAATCAGATTCTTTCCACGTTTGCGAATTAATGATTGTATTTCCTGTGCAAATATACTATAATTATGGTTATAAAGAACCGTTTTTTGTGACTTTTTATATTTGCAGGAGGAAGTGCCATGATTGAAATCATTTGTGGGGAAAAGGGAAAAGGAAAGACCAAGGAACTTTTAGAAAAAGTCAATCACACCGTCAGTACCGTTACCGGGAGTGTTGTTTATCTTGACAAAAGCCAGAAACATATGTATGAGTTAAACAATAAAGTCCGTCTGATCAATGTAGTGGATTATCCAATTACAAACTGTGATGAATTTTTAGGGTTTATCTGTGGGATTGTATCCCAGGATCACGATCTGGAAGAAATGTATCTGGACAGTTTTCTTACCATTGCATTCATTGAATCCGATCAGGACATGGTAAGGGCGATTGAAAAACTGGATATTATCAGCGAAAAATACAAAGTCCGTTTTATTTTAAGTGTTTCTAAAAACAAAGCGGATCTGCCGGAATATGCACAGGCGAAAGTAACGGTTTCGCTCTAAGAGATCCCGGTTTACGGAAGATGGGAGTGCTTCTTATTGAGAACACTCCCATCTTTTTTGTGTCTAATCCTCCAGAGAGGAACGGATTCTTCCGTAAAAGCTGATCAGATATAATCCGCTGAGTCCTACCAGCGCATATATGACACGTGTCAGCCAGGTCCCGTTTCCAAAGATAAAGGAAACCAGATTAAACTGGAAAAATCCAATCAGTCCCCATACAATACATCCAATTACTGCTAATGTTAAAAGGCAGTTATCAAGCCATTTCATTCTTCTTACCTCCATTTTTTATCCATAGTATGAGACAAAAAATTAAAATTATACACATTTCTTCTGATGATTGTATTTGCGGTTTGAAAATGGTAAGATAGAAGTATCAATCAGTGAGGTGGACTTTTTTGACACGCAAACAGAATGTTGTACGAATGCATCATGGTCTGAATTTAAATATCGGAATCGTGATTTTTGTAATTATAATTATCTATGTCATCTTTAACCTTATATCGTATCTGACTTCCAGCCCGGTTGCTGAATACGAAGTGGGGCAGGGAACCATTGCAACAAACCATGTTTATCACGGACTGATTCTGCGCGATGAGACGGTTGTCTATGCAGGACAGAGCGGTTATATCAATTACTATCTGAAAAACGGAGCAAAAGCCTCCGTCAATGATGTGGTCTATTCCATTGATACCAGCGGAGAACTTTCCCGACAGATTTCAGATGTCGCATCCAATGGCGACACCCTTGACACCGAAACACTGAATGAAGTTTCCTCTGAACTGGATGTTTTCCGGAATTCTTATGACTCCAACACGTTTTCTTCGGTTTATACATTCAAAAACGAACTCAATGCACAGCTGACACAGACCCTCAGTATGAATGCCCTCAGTTCTTTAAATGAAGATGTGAAAGCCGCTGTAGAAAACAATACGTTTTACAAAAAGAAGTCAGAAAAACCCGGAATTATCGTATATTACACGGACGGCTATGAAAGTGTCACCACAGACAACTTTACTTCTGGTCAGTTTAACATGGCAGATTACAAAAGAAATTCTCTGGATGATCAGGAACAGGTCACGGCAAATACCCCTGCCTACAAACGGATTGACAGTGAAAAATGGAATATTCTGTTGCCAGTATCAGAGGATATGGCAAAACAGCTAAAAGATAATGAGTATATTAAAATCCGTTTCTGCAAGGATGATTTTACACTGACAGTCCCTTATTCCCTGACCAAAAAAGACGGAAGTTATTATGTAAACCTGAGTTTAAAAACGGCAATGATCCGTTATGTAAATGATCGTTTCATTGATGTGGAACTTGTCGTATCCGAAAAAACCGGTCTGAAAATTCCGAATTCGGCCATTACAAAAAAACAGTTTTATACGGTTCCAAAAGAGTATTTTACACAGGGAGGCGATTCATCCGATCCCGGACTTATGATAGAAAACCATACCGGAAATACCGGTTCGGTAACACTGGTTCAGCCAACGATATACTACGAAACGGATGATTTTTACTATATTGATGATGAAACCGTTTCTGCCGGCGATGTTGTGGTAAAAAACAATTCTTCCGGGACGTATACCATCGGCAGTGATGTGGACAAGCTCACCGGTGTTTATAATATCAACAAAGGGTATGCCGTATTTAAACAAATTGATATTCTTGCACAAAACAATAAATATACCATCGTTGATACAGGCACTTCCTACGGAGTCGCCCTGTATGATCATATTGCTTTAGACGGCAGTAAAATAAAAGAAAACCAGCTGGTTGTAAAATAAAAGGAGTGTATACATGATGGATTTACAGGAAAACCTGCAACAGGTAGAAGCAAATATATGCAAGGCATGCGAAAACGCAGGAAGAAAACGCAGTGATGTGACATTGATCGCCGTCAGCAAAACCAAGCCAATCGAAATGCTTCAGACCGTATATGATCTTGGACCACGTGATTTTGGAGAGAATAAAGTTCAGGAAATGTGTGAGAAAATGGAAGTTCTCCCTAAGAATATCCGCTGGCATATGATCGGACATCTGCAGACGAACAAAGTGAAATATATCGTTGGAAAGACAGAACTCATCCATTCGGTGGACAGTCTGCATCTGGCAAAAGAAATTGAAAAACAGGCGGCAAAACAAAATGTAACCGTCTCTATTCTGGTTGAGGTCAATATTGCAGAAGAGGAGAGTAAATTTGGTATTCATAAAGAAGAAACCCTTTCTCTTATCCGGCAGATTGCCGCTTTGCCGCATATTCAAATCCTTGGGCTGATGACGATTGCACCATTCGTGGAAAATCCGGAAGACAACCGCACTTACTTCCGGCAGATTCGCCAATTATCTGTTGACATTGACGCACAAAACATAGATAATGTACGTATGGATATTTTGTCCATGGGAATGACCGGAGATTATATGGTTGCAATTGAAGAAGGTGCAACCATGGTTCGCGTTGGAACCGGAATTTTCGGTGAAAGACATTATCAAAAATAAGGTGGTAAAAAATGAGTATTATTGATAAATTTCTCGATGTCATGCGTTTAAATGATGATGATTACGAATTTGATAACGAAGATTACGATTACGATGAAGAAGATGAGTATGAGGTAAAAGAAAAAAAACCTTCCCGCAGAGAACGCAAAAAAGAAGAGGAACAGCAGCAGACCGCAGCAACTTTTGATATTTCCGAAAAGCAGAGGCAGAAGCAGCAGAATAAAATTACACCAATCAACCGAAACCGCCGACAGGGACAACCGGGAATGGAAGTATGTGTGATCAAGCCAACTACCATTGAAGATGAGATTGAAATAACAGAAACCTTATTAAACGGACGTACCGTTGTAATCAACATGGAAGGACTCAGTGTAGATATTGCACAGCGGATCATCGATTTTACTTCCGGTGCTACCTTTGCCATGCATGGAAATCTACAGAAGATCTCCAATTACATCTTCCTTGCAACTCCAAATGGTGTTGACATTTCCGGAGATATTCAGGGACTTATGGAATCTTTTGATTTACCAGGATTAAATTAATGATATGAACGAACAGGAATTATGCCGGAAGCGTCTTTTGGATCTTTCCAGACAGGCGGACCGGAAAGGAATTGTATTATTCAGTGATTTTTTAAATTTAAATGAACAGAATATTTTTCATAGTCTGCAGAAGGAACTGTATACTACAGCAGAACTATCCGGTGGCTATGAGCAGGCAGAGCGTCAGATGGTTGCATTTATCCCTGATGCTCTTTGTTATGAATGGTCTTATCCGTTTGTTTGTATCCATGCGGTTCCCCAGTATCCAAAATATGCGGAAAAACTTACGCATCGCGATGTACTGGGGGCACTGATGCACCTTGGGCTGGACCGGAGTAAAATCGGGGATATTGTTCTGCTGGAAAATGACATTTATATCTTTTGTTCAGAAACCATCTCCAGTTTTATTATGGATCAGTTTACGCAGATCCGCCATACCATGATCCGGAGTTCGATTATCGAAGATGTCAGTACCCTTAAAGTCCATCCCGTTTTTGAGGAACACGATGATATGGTTGCTTCTAACCGCATTGATGCCATTATTGCGCGGGCATATCATTTATCCCGGTCGGAAGCTGCCGCATATCTTACCGCTGAGAAAGTTTTCATTAATGGACGTTGCATTACAAACTGCAATCAATCCTGTGACAACGGAGATATTGTTTCGGTTCGCCAAAAAGGGCGTTTTGTTTTTGAAACCGACCAGTCTCTCAGCAAAAAAGGAAAACTTCGCGTCCGGTTTATGATTTATAAGTAAGGAGAGAACAATGAATCAGAGAAAGACAAAAAAATATATGGGATACAGCGGTCTGCTTGTTATTCTTTTAATTGCCATCGACCAGTTTACCAAATGGCTTGCCTATATCCATCTGTACCAGAAACCGGATGTGTCTGTGATTGATGGGGTATTCCAGTTAAAATATCTCGAGAATGACAGTGCTGCATTTAGTCTGGATCCGGTTTCTATTCTGCAGCGGATTTTTCATTTTACTTATTTTGACAGCCATCCGGAAGCTTTTTTGATGGCAAAAATGATCTTTTTTGCCGTACTGACCATCGTTGTGCTTGTTTTACTGGCTATTGTGTATCAACGAATTCCATTGAACCGCCGTTTTCTTCCGCTGAATATCATAGCCGTCGGAATCTTTGCAGGGGCGGCAGGAAACCTGATTGACCGTGTAATACATCACTATGTCATTGATTTCTTTTATTTCAGCCTGATCAATTTTCCGGTTTTTAATGTTGCAGATATTTATGTAACACTTTCTGCAATCGCATTGATCATTGTTGTGCTTTTTTATTACAAGGAAGAAGATTTTTCTTTGATTTTCACTGGAAAATTGCAAGACGAAAAGGAGTCCTAAAACCGTGCAGGAAGAATCATTTGAAGTACAGTATACACAGGAAGGGGAGCGTCTGGATAAAGTTCTTTCCGAAATTTATCCGGATTTCTCCCGTTCTTTTTTTCAAAAACTTATCAAAAACAAACAAATTCAGGTAAACGGGGCAGTTCAAAAGGCCAGTTATCCGGTACATACAGAAGATCTCATACGTGTCACCATTCCGGATGCTGTCGAAACGACCATTGAACCGGAAAACATTCCGTTGGACATTCTGTATGAAGACGATGATGTTCTAATTGTGAACAAACCCAAAGGGATGGTTGTACATCCATCGGCAGGACATTATTCTGGAACACTGGTAAATGCTATCATGTATCACTGCAAAGATTCATTAAGCGGCATCAACGGACAGATACGTCCGGGAATTGTTCATCGTATTGATATGGATACAACCGGTTCCCTGATTGTATGCAAAAATGATGAAAGTCACGTAAACATTGCAGAGCAGATCAAAGAACATACCGTCAACCGCATCTACGTTGGCATTGTCTGCGGAAATGTAACAGAAGATGAGGGAACCATCGAAGGCGCGATTGGAAGGCATCCGGTTGACCGCAAAAAAATGGCTGTCAATGAGAAAAACGGAAAACCGGCAATTACTCATTATAAAGTTCTTGAACGTTTTGGAAATTATACTTATATGCAGTTTCAACTGGAAACCGGACGAACTCACCAGATCCGTGTACACATGGCAAGCATCGGGCATCCGTTACTCGGAGATACTCTGTATTCCAGTGGCAGATCACCGTTCAAACATTTGCAGGGGCAGACGCTCCACGCAAAAACAATAGGATTCGTTCATCCAAAAAGTGGAGAATATATGGAATTTTCTGCTCCTTTGCCGGAATATTTTGATAATTTGCTAAAATTGTTGAAATCCAGGTCCTAAATGTTGTATAATATGTATATACTTTAAGAGATTACTTAAAGAATTTATGACATCGGAGGTAATGGGTATGGGCAATTATATTTATACAATCGGAAGAGAACTTGGAAGTGGTGGATACACCGTTGCAAAACTTTTAGCAGAACGTCTTGGAATCAAGTTATATGATAAAGAACTTTTGGCACAGGCAGCAAAAGATTCTGGTTTTTGCGAAGAAATTTTCGAAAATCATGATGAACGTCCAACCAACAGTTTTCTGTATTCCTTAGTAATGGATACATATACCGGCGGAAATTATTCTGCAGCACCGTTTTTGGATATGCCGCTTAATCACAAAGTATTTTTAGCACAATTTGATACCATAAAAAAGATTGCATCCGAGGAGTCCTGTGTAATTGTAGGCCGCTGTGCAGATTACGCACTGGCTTCTAATCCGGACTGTCTGAGCATCTTTGTACATGCAGATATGGACGATCGTATCAGGCGTGTCAGCAAACGTGAGGATGTCACGGAATCAAAAGCCAAAGATATGATCCAGAAAAGAGATAAGCAGCGTTCCAGCTATTATAATTATTACACCTGTAAGAAATGGGGAGACTCCAGAAGCTATGATCTGACACTTAACACAAGTAAGATCACACCGGAGGCGTGTGTCGACATTATTCTGGATTTTCGAAAGAAAATGGAACAGAAGAAATAAAGCAATTCCGCTCTGAAAAAAGGAACCGGTCTTAAGGTCCGGTTCCTTTTCTTGTATACTTTAAAAATCTATTGAAAATATTAAGAGGAATGAAATCCATGCGATTTGTAATACAACGTGTCACTGAAGCAACATGTGAAGTTGATCAAAAAATTACCGGACAGATAACAAACGGCTTTTGCGTCCTGATCGGAATTGCAGAAACCGATACCAAAAACATTGCCGATAAAATGATTCGAAAACTCCTTGGGATGCGCATCTTCGGTGATGAAAACGGAAAAACAAACCTGTCTTTACATGATATCGAAGGCTCCCTGTTATTAATATCACAGTTTACATTATATGCGGACTGCCGGAAGGGAAACCGTCCATCTTTTATCAAAGCCGGAAATCCGGAACTTGCAAACAATCTCTACGAATATATTATTGCAAAATGCAAAGAAGAAATTCCGGATGTACAAACCGGAATCTTTGGTGCAGATATGAAAATTTCTCTGGTAAATGACGGGCCTTTTACCATATTGCTGGATTCTGAAGATCTTGCATAATGGCTTGCAAAGGCATACGCGGAGTGATATCCTGATTTTATCAGGAGAACTATTCGTTAAACTTAGGTTTTGCGAATAGTTATTTAACACAAAAATATAATACATCTCCGCGTGCACCTTGGCAAGCATTTTTTTCATTTACAAATAATTTTAGCACATATTACTAATTTCTTTCACCTGCAGTAAGGAATATTTTTATGCAAGTTACACAATACAACAAATAAATCTTTATAGAATCATTTCTTATCCAGATCAGCATAATTGTTAATTTATAAATTTTACTTTTGTTAAAGTAGCGCGCTTTAACCCCTCCTACCGCTTGAACGTTAACGAGTCGGCGGAGACTATGAGCGGATAACCGGGGGCGCGGTCAAATGTTTTTACGGACATATTAACCAACTTATCATTAGATCACGACCAGATCACAGGCACCACACATCAAATGCCGTTTCCACTTTATCAAAAAATCATATGTTATCACCGTGCACTAAATAGTCTGGGGCGCGCAGTCTTTTCATTGTATCATATGGATTCGAGCCCGACTGCTGACACACTGTTACAATCCGTTATGTTGTCGTGTCAGCAGTCTACCGCTACGCGGTACTACGGGGCTTGATTCCATATGTAGCCACCGGAGCAAGTGCGCACGCACGAACTTAACAACTTATCAAAGGACAGTAACCAACAAGGTTACAGAAAGGTGGCAAACATGAACACAATTGAAAACATCATCATTTCAGCAGTAAACGAATACGAAGGAGCTTATAATGTGAAAGATCTGGACGAAGCAACAGACATTTTGAGTTATGAAGAAATCACAGAACTTTGTCTTTCCTACATAACTAAGAACTACCCGCCTATGTGGGCATACGATCTTTTCATGAATTGCATGAAAAAATTTTACAATGTAACCGAAAAAACAATTGATGAAATTCTGAATTAAGGAGGAAATTATGAAAGTAATCGAGAAAAAAACACTGATAGAAAGAATCAAATGGGAAATTGGAGAAATACCAAAACAAGAGTTGGATACCATGGCAGATTGTTATTATTTCGGAGCAACCGACTTGATACATTTTGCACGCGATATAAATGTATTTACTCCTGAACAAGAACGCTATTTTACAAGCAAAGCATACACAGCATACAAAGAATACACAAAAAGGAGAAACGAATATGATTTTGAAATATAAAGTTTACGAACGTCTGGAGCTACGAGGAATTGAACCTTTCAATACTTTAATCGGTTCTTTTCGATATAACGAGGACGCAAAAAAATTCCTTAATGAAAAACAAAAAGAGACTTACGACAATAACACAGTTCGCAAGTCTTTTTTTATTTTCGCGGAAAGGGATTAAGGGGCTTTTTGCCCCTTATTTTTTTGCGCACCAATATTTAATCGCTACCCCTTTTTAATGGTAACATAATTGATATGCTGTCCTGCTTCTGGAATTTTCTGAGTCTTTGCATAATCAACTCTATCTTCCAGATATGCCTGGACTAAAAAATTGTCAATCTGGTCACGCGGAATATTAAGATACTCCCTCTCTACCCTATCAAGATTATTACTTGCGAGGTAACGTCTACGCTTTTGCGCAATAACACACAAATCTTTTGTAATATACTTAGTCATGTATGATACACATTTTGCATTGCTTTGAACTTTTGTGGCAGTAGAAAAACCGAACTTCCAATTTGCTATATTATAAATTGTCGGCAAATCAGCATTATTACAATTTTTCTTTCTTGACTTTCCATGATCTACTACCCTACCAGAATCCACAAACTGCAATTCTCCGCAATTTGCCAGTAAACCATGCAGATGATACGCGCCATCTTTATGCGGCTCTGGTATTAAGATATACTTAAGATCAGGAGCAAAAAGTCTTTTCACATTATTAAACCACTTTCTTGTCTTTTTAATAATTTCACTATAATCATACCGATCTACTTTTTCACCTGAAAATGTTAATGTAACAAACCAATCCCATTTATTATTATAAGCCAGAGAATACACACTCTGTTTTGTCCTGTTTAACGATACATACATACTTCTTTCTTTACGTGCTTCAACATCAATACATTCACCTGAATCGGCAGAGGATACATCCTCTTTCTTCAAATCTGCTTTAACGTCATATTCGACAGGTTTTTCATAAATGCGATACTGAATAAAGTCGTGATATTCCAATTTCATCACATTGTAAAAAGCCATAAAGCGAACCCCCAATGTATTCAATTTTCATCAACAATCCTACCGGATTGTTTCTAACAATTAGTGCAAAGTGTTGCTACTGTCAAGTAGAGCGCCCGCGTGCCCGCGGTCGCGGGGTCCCTGAATCCCCACTCCCCACAGCCACGCGGGACACTACTTTGGGATAGCAAACAAAGCATAGGTATCATAAATATCCGAAAATCTTTTTCTGTAAACAAAGAATTCAGAGCCAACCTTTTCTTTCATCGGGTACCAAACTTTTACCGCAACAAATAACTTGCCACCAAAGAGCACACCGAGAAGCTTTCCAGCTACACCAAAATTCGAACATTTCCGGTGAATCCACTCATATTCCACAAGCCCCCTGATCTGACGGTCAAGCATCCGATCTATTTGTGCCACAAGCACAACTTCATACCCCAACTTCCGGTGCTGGGTAAAAAAAGCGCACCACTCCGCACGATCAGTTTTTACCCATTCACGGGAATTAAATAAAAGCTGCGCTTCATCAATTACAAGCAGAATTTCACCTTCGCGCGGTCTGCGACCAATATACTGTTCATAATTTTTCGAGAACCAAATAAGACGCTCTGGTGTAAGTTGTGAATTATCAATATAAATAAACTGACCTTTTGGTTTTTTAATCGTGGAGAAATCACACGAAAAATTTGCTATAATAGGTGCATTTCTATACTGCATCCAGTGATAAAGACGTGATGCCAGGTGCAAGGATTTTCCTGCACCCGGTGTACCAGAATATAATGTAATCATAATGAACCCCTTTCAATCTTAAGTAAATGGAATAAATTCACCGAGAATCTTCACGCCAGTAATTGCAAACTGCGCTGTAATCCACGGAACAATAGCCAGCAACCAAGCCGACCCAATCGTTATAAAAGCATCTATTGGAACAAAATAATTAATTGCACTTAAATACTCATTCATTTCTTCCGCTTTCAAAAATGCAAGAAAAGGACTTTCGGGAAGAATCCCACATAAAAAAGCAATTAAAACAAGAACCGCAATAGCTGCCACTGAAATAAAAAAAGCACGAACACCTGCAGCAGACACAGAATCACTCCTTTCATCAACCACCCATACGATAAACAAACGTAGTAAATTTTACAGTTACAAAAAATAGTCCAATAACAAAAAATATGGTCATACCCCACCGGAATATTTTTATATACTTCCAATAATCACTCATATCTACATCAACGATAAATGTATAATTCAAAGTTTTAAATGTATATTCAAAATGAAACACAGGAGCTTTTTTCGAAGCATTCATAGACTTAATAAGAGCAATCATGTCCCAAGGAATACAAAATGGAAAATATTTAGTAATATTCCCTGCCCCACTTGCAATAGAGGGAAGATTTTTCACACGGTTTTTAATTTTATTTTTATCAACCTTTTTTCCGGTATTAGGATCAATCAAATCTCCGGTGTCTGGATCAATCAAATATCCGGTGTCAGGATCAATGTCTAATCCCGTATTAGGATCAATCTGGTTACCGGTACTTGGGTTAATAATTACACTTGGATCTTTACTTTTATCCTTATCCGGTTTCTCCGTACTCTCTTCTGTTTCAGTCTCTGACGGTTTATCCGGCTTCGCAGGATGAATAGGTATAACTACCGGAAGAGTATCACCATCATTATCATCTGGATCAGGTATTTCATCCGGTTTTACAATTCTCCATTCATCCGGAACATCTGTATGTTTAATCCACGGAGATACGTCCGGAACTTCTTTCGGACAAGCTCCAGCAGATACTTGAGCACCAATAGTATCTGTACCCACAAAAGCACCATTCTTTACGATCCACTGATAATCTAAAGAACATGTATAACAAGCCATATCAAGATCAGTATGTCCATTTTTCACTATAGACCCATACGCGGTGCAGAACTCTGAATATTCTTTGCCCTGAAAAACCATTAAAGACTTAAAATCCGTGAAGCCATTATAAAAACGATAATCATCAACTAGTTCTTCTTTTCTGAGTACAAAAACTTGATATACACCCTTATCGTATACTATATTTAGCAAATAACCATCATTAACTACAGATTTAGCACGCATACTATCCAATACACCGCCACCTGTCAATGACGCGACATAATTATTAACAGATTCGACAGACGAGCAATCAAACTGATTTTGATTACCTGCATATTTAACCTGATACCCAAACACATCCTTAAGCATATCGTAAAGATCTTGCGATATAGATATACCCTTTTCCGTAGCAGTGTTTACAAGATTTTTAAGTTCCTTCATAGCAGCACTTCCGGCTTCAGAAAAAGCTTTCCAATGGATTTTCGCGGCATTCTCAACAAATGTTGTGAAGTTATTCCATGCCTGCTTGCCTGACACACCATGATTCTTTATTTCACTTTCTGAAATTTTCATGTCATACCCCGTCATGGCATACAAGGAATTCATTAAATCCCAATACGTATAATACAAATACTCTTCTACTCCGGTAGCTTTTACCTCTTCATAACTTGTCAATGGTACACCCACCAATATCAGCAGAGCCACAAACAAAGGAATAACCTTTTTTCTAATCCGTTTCATTTTCAACCCCCATTTCACATATTTACATCAATATCATTCTCTGATATAATCAATCAAAAGGGGGATTGATTAGATGAACGATAATGAAAAAGACGCTAACTATTGGCGCGATAAATACAAACCAAAATTACACACCCAACAATACTACAAAAGCAAATATGTATACGGCATAGATTCCAACCCAAAGAAGAAGAAACCCGAAAAAACAGATTTTTGGAATCGTTTGGACAAACAAGGCAGATTTATTTTTCTGGCACTAATCGCAATATACATAATCTCACGTTTTCGATAAAAAAAGAGCGGGCATTATAACCCGCTCTACATCAAAAAACTATGCCTGAGCAGTCAGCTTTTTGAATACCTTGATACCAATAGTAACCGCTAATACAGTTCCAATGATTCCAAGTGCAAAAGGTGCACAAGTTGTAATCATAGATACTACATCTGTCTGCACTGTAGCAAAAGCAGTTTTTACTGCACCCTGAATTGTCTCCATATTCATCCTCCTTTCTGATGGTTTTAACCCATCTTAAACAATCTGATTATTCCATAAATCCCGAAGCCAATACCCCAAGATATGAAACCTAACATAAAACCGAGTGCAATTCCTTCAGATAACAATGAAACCCAAAGTGAAAACAAATCACTCATGCATGCCACCTCCGCGAAAGGATATGAAAAACAATCAATCCTATCAATACACCTATAGCAAACAAGATGAAAGCAACAGCAGAAACCTCAACAAGGTTAATATCCAGATTTTCTATACCTGATGTGCCACTCTCTGCTACTTCCACAATTTGAGTATTATCCATAACACAGACCTCACAACCATATCAATTCTATAAAACAATATCTTCATACTATCCCACTTTCTTTAGGGGTTCGGACGGCAGACGCAGTATTTCATGGCTACCGCCCAGATTTATGCAAACGGTCATTTGACCGGAAGCACCTTAGCAGATACTACACGGAAAGAATCATACTGGTCATTAAATTCACAACCAAGTTCCACATGATCCATAGATTTAAAACCTTTATTCTGCCAGAGTTTTGCGACTTCCTCTGAACACGGCAACATTCCAGATTCACAATTAATCTGATCAAAGACAGCCAGACGGTAATACGTCTTTGTTCCATCTTTGCTTTTCTGCTCTTTCAGTGCTAATACTGTAATCTCAACCTTTGAACTAATAACCATAATTTTTTACCTCTACTTTCTACAATCTTTTAATTCATCAAATAAATTTTTTTCACAGCCAGATTTTTTCTTACAAACATTACACGGACACTCAAAACCGCAATAAACAAACTCTGCCAGACATTGACATCTTATATTTTCAATCTTTCCACAGGTATCATATATAGCACAATCAAAATCAGGACAATCAATCGACCTTAGCAATCAATTCACCTCCCTTTTCGTGTACCATTCCGACACCCTCCGCCTTTGGCGCGCCCCCTTGCCCGACTCCCAAGGGGGCTACACAAACGGTAGTTTTCACAAAAGAATTAAATTCATTTTCAAGCTGACACTTAATACCAGACAAAGAAACAAGATGCGTTTCCAAAGTGGAAATCTGAACATCCAATACCTCACGCAAATGACTTGATATATCACCACAAAATGCAGTATAATATTGATCAAGCATCATATTAAAACGCGAAATCGTAAGGTTTACTTCATCAAACAGATTTTCACAAACAAGTGCTTCTGTAGTTTCATTGCACAAACCTTTTCACCCCTTTCGTGTATTACGAATAAAAAAACGTAACCTTTTTTCGGTTACGTGTTAAATAACAAAAATATTTACTTTACGCGCGAGGGAGAGCATAACTACCGCTCCGCTTTCGCAAAACCTCCATTTAACGAATAGTTGACGGACACATATGCTCCGTTTTGGCATAATATATGTCGCACATGGTCAACTACCGCTCCGGCAAGACCTACGCTTTCGCTAAACTACGACAGGTTTTGCGAATAGTTGCATGGATGCCACTATTGCCGTTTCCGCGAACGCCTTGGCGTGCCTTTTGCATATTCCATTAATTTAGCACAAGTAAAGGAACCATTATATGAAACTACAACAATTATACAGTTATGTCCGCCAGGCAATTGACGATTACCGGATGATTGCAGATGGTGACCGAATTGCCGTCGGCATTTCCGGGGGAAAAGATTCTCTGACACTTTTATATGCATTATCCGGATTACGCAGATTTTACCCAAAGAAATTTGAATTGGCAGCTTTGACCGTTGATCTTGGATTTGATCATTATGATCTGTCCGAAATCCGGCAGCTTTGTAAAACGCTTGATGTCGAATATCATGTAATCAAAACCAAAATTGGCGAAATTGTTTTTGAAGAACGAAAAGAAAGTTCTCCATGCGCGCTATGTGCAAAAATGCGAAAAGGCGCATTAAATGACTATGCGAGGCAAATTGGATGCAATAAAGTTGCCTATGCGCATCACATGGACGATATCATAGAAACCATGTTTTTATCAATGTTTTATGAAGGACAGTTTTATTCGTTTGCCCCTGTCACCCATTTAGACCGCAGCGGAATCACTGTCATCCGGCCACTGATGTATGTTCCGGAAGCAAATGTCATCGGATTTCTTCATAAATATCATCTTCCCCTTGTGAAAAATCCGTGTCCGGCAGATGGGGAAACCAAACGTGAATATGTCAAACAACTTGTCCGGCAGATTAATTTAGAAAACCCCGGTGTCAAAAAACGCATTTTCCATGCAATATGCACCGGCAGAATAGAAGGGTGGAATATCAATGGAAAACAATGAAAAAGCATATTACGAAAAAGTAGATATTGATAATGAATTAAAACTGCGGAAGCAGCTTGCTGCTCTTCCACCCTACTGCAAACAGTATTTTATAGCAATCGAATCCAAAACCCAGTCGCGGACAAGACTTGCCTATGCCTATGACCTTTCCTGTTTTTTTGATTATCTGCATGAAAACAACCCAATTTGTAAAAAAATGAACATTACGGAGATTCCTCTGAGCATTCTGGAAAGCCTAAAACCCATGGATCTGGAAGAATATCTGTATAATTTAAAAGTATATGAAAAGGACGGTATGGCACATACCAACGAGGAACGGGGAATCAAGCGGAAACTCTCCTCTCTCCGCTCCTTTTATAAATATCTGTACAAAAATGAGTTTATACAGTCGAATCCAGCATCCAAAGTAAGTACCCCGAAAATCCACGACAAAAATATAATCAGGTTAGATGCGGATGAAGTTGCCAATCTGCTTGACGAGGTCGAATCTGGCGAAAATTTAACCAAAAAGCAGCAAATGTTCCATGACCGCACAAAAGTACGTGATTTGGCTCTTCTGACGCTTATGCTGGGGACAGGAATCCGTGTCTCGGAATGTGTCGGCCTGGATCTGGACGATGTCGATTTAAAAAACAACGGAATCAAGATCCACCGGAAAGGTGGCGCAGAAGTTGTTGTATACTTCGGAGAGGAAGTCAGAAATGCTCTGTGCGAGTATATGGAAGAACGGAAACTGATTACACCGGTTTCCGGGGATGAAAACGCACTGTTTTTATCTATGCAGAAACGAAGAATCGGAGTCCGCGCAGTGGAAAATCTCGTAAAGAAATACGCAAAACTTGTTACAAACTTAAAGAATATTACCCCACATAAACTGCGAAGCACCTATGGCACCTCTCTTTACCGGGAAACAGGTGATATTTATCTGGTTGCAGATGTCCTTGGTCATAAAGATGTCAATACAACCAAAAAACATTATGCTGCCATTGAAGAGGACAGACGCCGCAGTGCCGCAAAATATGTTCATCTTCGTGAAGACTAAACGTAAAAATCTTTTTAAAAAGGTCAAAAAAGAGGTAAAAAATTTTTAGAAAAAATAAAATTCTATGAAAATATAAGGAGGACAAAAAGAAATGGACTTATTATGGAAAGAACGAAAAAGAATCTGGTGCGGACTTCCGCTTACCTTCACTGTGTACAGTTATGACAACGAAAGATTCTATGTAAAAAGCGGTTTTTTAAATCAGCGGCAGGATGAGGTCCGTCTGTACCGCATTCAGGATCTGACCGTGACCAGATCATTGTCTCAGCGGATTTTCGGAATGGGAACCATTCTTGTAAATTCTTCCGACAAAACCCTTGGCGATTTTGAAATTAAAAATATCAAAAATGTCATGGATGTAAAAGAACAGCTCTCTGCGCTGGTTGAAATACAGCGAGATCAAAAACGGGTATATACCAGAGAAAATATCTCCGGGGATTCCGAAGCCGATCATGATGATTATATGTAATCAGAATGTAAAATTTCCTGTATCCATTGAAAAAGGATACAGGAAATTTTTTACCTGTGTGCCTGCATTTCCTGTTGTATTTTTTCTTCAATCCGGATTTTTACCAGATCGGCAATCTCCTGCGTTTTCATTCCCTTATACTCTTCGTAACAGATCGGTTTTAAATAATGCACATATGTTGTGATCGGTCCGATATGAAAACTGTTAAACACCTTATACGAATCAATCAGTGCAATAGGAACGATCGGTGCATGTGATTTTAAAGCGATCTTAAAACTTCCTGCTTTGAAATCGCATACCTTATTTTTGTTGTTAAACCGGTATCCGCCCTCGGGGAAAAGAATATACTTTTTTCCGGCAGCCACCTCTTTTGCCACCTGATTGATAATGGTGATTCCCTGCCTCGGATTATCTTTTTCCAGGCGCTTGGCCTGCACAAGATCACAGAACTCCCGTACAAGTATCGTATGTGACTTGCGTTTGTCCATCACAAAAGAACATGGAGACTTATGGGTATACATAATACCCAGCACATCATATTTGCCCTGATGGTTCGGATACATCATATATCCTCCCTGTTTTGGGAGGTTTTCAATGCCTGTCTCTACCGTATTGATTTTTCCTGTTTTATTCATCAGATAAATGGCATGCTGCACGAGCGAATAACGCTGTTCTTCCGTATAGCGCTGCGGATGATCTGCTTCTGCCCGCATTCTAGGAATCATATATGGTGCACGATGCAGATTCATAAATATAACATAAAATAATTTTAACATGGTACTTGTATCCCTTATTCGGTATTCAATCATATTTTAAAGGTTTGATATATATATTCTATCAAATAATACGGATTTTCTGGTTCTGCGTGTCTTGAAATGACACAAATTTTCACTGGTTTTTAGAGATTTTGCTGTATTCTCTCAAAATTGCTAAATTATTCTATAATTTCAAAAAGGAACTTAAATTGCCTGGGAGACATATTCTCAATCTAATTTCATTGATTGTGGTGAATCTAAAGTGTCAAGCTCCTTAAAATAATTGGCATCTTCATTGGTAGCATACATAGCTGACTTTATACGATATAAAATGTCATCAATAGACTTAATATCTGAAACCATATATTTCTCATTCAAAAGCTCAATTAACTCTTTCTTTTGATTTTCTGTTAATTTTAATGACTGCGCAAATGTTACTAGAGCAAAGTCGGCTGTTTGCTTACTAATGCTATCCTGCTGAATGGCAATTGAATCAATCTAAAGATGCGCTACCTACTGACTTGCACGCTTATTTTTACCGGAATAACCGGAAAACCCCAAACACTTTTCCGAGAATCTTGCAGTCCGGAACTATGATCGGATCCATCGCATCATTTTCCGGCTGCAGCCGGATATGCCCGTCTTCTTTGTAAAAAGTCTTGACCGTTGCGGAATCATCGACTAAAGCGACAACCATTTCTCCATTCTGTGCAGTACTGCAGCGCTCCACAATGATATTGTCCCCGTCAAAAATACCTGCATTGACCATGCTCTCGCCCTTCACCTTCAGCATAAAGGACTCTGCATTTGGCATATACTCTGCAGGAATCGGGAAATAGGCATCAATATTCTCAACGGCAAGCATCGGCTGACCGGCGGCTACCTGCCCGATCATAGGGACATTCACCACTTCACGCCGTGTCAGATTGAAGTTATCATCCACGATTTCGATTGCACGCGGCTTTGTCGGATCACGACGGATATATCCGTTTTTCTCAAGTGTCTCCAGGTGGGAATGGACGGATGATGTGGACTTTAAATGGACCGCTTCACAAATGTCACGGACTGTTGGCGGATATCCTTTGTTTAAGATTTCTTTTTTTATATATTCCAGAATTTCTCTCTGTTTATCTGAGATTTTTCCATATGCCATAATGCGTTACCTCCGGGCGTATTTCTTTATAATCTTAGTTTATCATACTACAACATAGAACGCAAACGTATATTCCGAAAATTTGTTCGTATTTTCTATTGACAAACACATGTTCGCGTATTATATTTATCTTATACAAACAAATGTTCGATTTTGGATAAAACAGGAGGAATTTATTATGAAAAGGGTATATAATGAAAAAATCTCACCTCGTGCAAATGAAAGTCTCACCCGAAGAGAACATACCGTTCAGACCCAGAAACGCGTGATTGTTCTGGTCTGTGTTCTTGTCATCTTCGCCGTTATTCTGATTGGAAACAGTATTATTACATTTGCCGGTTCCAGAGCCGAACAGCCGGTTCATAAATATTACACAAGTGTCCAATTACAAAAGGGAGATTCTTTGTGGTCTCTTGCCGATCAATATGCTGCCTCTGACCGTACCTCCCGTGCGCAGTTTATCGATGAGGTGTGCGAACTGAACGGAATCTCGGAAGATAATACACTGCACAGCGGCGAGTATCTCGTAGTTTCCTATTACTCTCCGGAAATTCGGTAGCTAATTATCTGTTCTATTAATATTTATAACCTTCTATATTATTTTGTCACAAAAAAAGAGAATAACCTTCTTCCCTTTCATATCCGTAGGAAAGAAGTTATTCTCTCACTTTTCATTTATAATCACTCTTTATAATCAATCATGTCTGTTACACAAAATACCTGTTGGAATTACATCTCAATGATCTTTCCATCTCTCCAGATGCGTTCGAGATCATAGAACAGACGGTCTTCTTTGGAAAACAGATGCACAATGATATCCTCATAGTCCATCAGAATCCATGTCGACTTATTATTTCCTTCAATCTGCTTTGCATGCAGCCCTGCTTTGTATAATGCTTCATCTACAGCATCCTGCATTGCAGTCAGCTGATTCTGGTTGTTTCCGTTTGCAATAATAAAATAATCGGCGATAGAGGAAACTCCTGTAATATCAATAACGGTTACATCCTCTGCCTTTTTATCTCTGAGCGCTTCTACGGCGGTCTTTACGATTTCTAATGTTTCCATGGCTGATCCTTTCCATACGGTTCATAAAATTGATAGGTTAACTGGGTCGTTGGGTCTACACTGCCTTTTCTCCCGCTTAAATAATGCAGCGTATCATATAAGATTTCTGCCATACACTGATTCAGATCCGAAAAGGCAATCTGTCTTATGATCGAAAGATGGGGAGCTTCACATCTTAAAGGTTCAATATAATCGGCAATGTAGATAATCTTATCCAATGTATTCATATCCGGCTCTCCGGTTGTATGCACCTTGATGGCATGAAGGATCTGCGGGTCCTTTACTCCATATGCTTCCTCTGCCAAAACCATACCTGCTTTTGCATGGAGAAGTCCTGGATTTTCACGCTCTACTTTAGAAATCAGGATATCGTTTTTTTCACAGAGAGAAATCTTTTTTTCTGTCGGGAGGCATTTGGCGCAATCATGCAGAAGTCCTGCGATCATCGCCTTCTCATAATCATATCCATATGCCATGGCAAGGCTTCCTGCCGTATACATGACCCCAAGCGTATGCTCATAGCGGTTTTTATCCAGTTCTTTTTTCAATCTCTTTTGTATTTCTTCTCGTTCCATACGTTTTGCTCCACTTCTTTACGATTGATACAGATGATGCCTGCGAATATACGCAGATACTTCTTCCGGAAACGCATGTTCCGGATGTTCTCCTTTCATCAGTGCCTGGCGGATCTTTGTGGAAGACATCAAAAAACGTTCACAGGGAACGATCCGGATATCACAGGGAAATTGTTCCTGCAACAAACGGATCTTCTTCTCTAGTGCAGCGATGGTAAAAAGATCCCTCGGGATCACCAGAATGGTAGCCAGTTTGGCAATTCGTTCCGGTTGTTTCCATTGTTCAAAATAGTCCAGAGAATCTCCACCCATAATAAAGAAGAAACGATGCATCGGAAACTGCTCCGACAATTTCTCCATGGTGCGGTATGTGTAGCTTCTCTCGGCACTGTCAAGCTCCAACCGGCTGACCGTCATCCAGGGATACGGCTGTGCGGCCAGTTTACACATTTGAAACCGGTCTTTGGCATCGGTCATCCCATGCTCATCCTTATTTGGAGAGTGTCCGGCGGGAATAAGCCATACCTGATCCAGTGCATAAGATTCGTATGCACATTTTGCCATATGAAGATGTCCGTTATGAATTGGATCAAAAGACCCTCCTAATATTCCGATATTCATGTGTCTTATTCCGGAAGTTTAATCTTTGGATTCTTCTTTGCCTTGCGGTAAAAGATCATTTTCTTTCCGATTATTTTTACGACATTGGAATGTGTACGCTCTGCAATGACAGAAGCGATCTCCTTCGGATCATCAATACAGTTTTTCAATACAGAGACTTTAATCAGTTCTCTCTTTTCCAATGCGGCATCAAGTGCTTCAATGATCTCCGGTGTCAGAGATGCTTTTCCAATCTGAAAGATCGGATCTATATTGTTGGCAAGGCTTCCCAGATAGGCGCGCTGTCTGCTGTTCATAGCGTTTCCTCCTGTTACTTATAATAATCAAATTCGTTATAATACATACGGACAGTATCTCCATCCTGTATGCCCTGTTCTTCCAGTTCCTTTAAGATGCCCTGTTCCCGAAGGGATTTCTGGAAGAATAAAAATCCTTTTTCGGAATCCATGTTTGTATATCCAAGCATTTTTTCAATCTTTGGACCCTCTACAACAAAGGCACCGTCTTCTGCACGGGTAATTGTATATGGTTCATCCTTAAAGAAGCCAAGTGCCGGATCAAATTCCTGCTCATAGACAACGGCCTCCTTCGGACATTTTGCCAGAAGTTCACGTACATGAAACAGTAATTCCCGAACACCCTGACCGCTCACCGCAGAAATCGGATACACTTTAATGCCTTCTTTTTCCTCAAATTCTGCACGAAGCGCAGAAATAATTTCGTTTTCATTGCCATAAATTGCATCAATCTTGTTTGCTGCAATTACCTGTGGTTTCTTCAACAAGTCCGGATTATATGCATCCAGTTCCCGGTTAATGGCATGAATATCCGCAATTGGATCACGTCCTTCGGTTCCGGCCGCATCCACAATATGGATAATGACTTTGGTTCTTTCAATATGCCGGAGAAATTCATGTCCCAGACCGACACCATCGGAAGCACCTTCAATCAGTCCCGGAATATCCGCAATCACAAAACCGTTTCCGTCTTCCATGTCAACAACACCCAGATTTGGCTGTAATGTCGTAAAATGGTAATTGGCGATCTTTGGCTGTGCATTGGTCACACGCGATAAAAAGGTGGATTTTCCGACATTCGGGAAACCAACCAGTCCCACATCCGCGATCACTTTAAGTTCCAGCTGAACTTCAATCTCGATGGCTTCCTGTCCCGGCTGCGCATATTTTGGAGCCTGCATGGTGGAAGTTGCAAAGTGCTGATTGCCAAGTCCTCCACGGCCGCCATGCAAAATGACAGAACGCTTATTTTCCCCTGACATATCGGCAATTACTTTTCCGGATGCCGCATCTCTTATAATTGTTCCCTCCGGAACTTTTAATATCAGATCTGCACCATTTTTTCCATGGCAGTTTTTCTTGCCACCTTCTTCGCCCGGTTCTGCTGCGAATTTTCGTCTGTGCCGATAGTCTGCAAGCGTATTGATTCCCTCGTCTACTAAGAAAATGACATCTCCGCCTTTTCCTCCATCGCCACCGTCCGGACCACCGTTCGGCACATATTTTTCACGACGGAAGGACACATGTCCGTCTCCGCCCTTTCCTGATTTGATAATAATTTTTGCACGGTCTGCAAACATAATCTCTCTCCTACATAACGATAAAACCCCGGCTCAAAAAGTCGGGGTTTTGTAAACTACTCGTTGTCTACTGGATATACAGAAGCCTGCTTCTTATCTCTTCCTACTCTCTCGAAACGAAGAACACCATCTACTTTAGCAAATAATGTGTCGTCTCCACCGATACCAACATTCACACCTGGATGAATTCTTGTACCACGCTGTCTATAGAGAATATTGCCAGCCTTTACGAACTGTCCGTCTGCTCTCTTTGCTCCTAATCTCTTGGACTCGGAATCACGGCCGTTCTTTGTAGAACCAACTCCCTTTTTATGAGCAAAAAACTGAAGGTTCATATTCAACATGTCCTACACCTCCTTGAAATCAAGAATGATATACTCATTCCCATAATCATTTTGTATTCCTTGTAAGCCCAGAACCATGGACTTCATCAGAAGCTGTGTATCATGACCGGCTTTCTGATCAAGTCTGAAATCAATCAGCCCGGATGTCTCTTCTGTATCAATATGATAAGAATCCTCTGTGAAAGTCTCTATGGAATTGATCGTATTTATCACCAGTGCCGAAACACCTGCGCAGATAATATCACTTCCTGCTTCCGCATATCCGGAATGACCGATGCAGTGAAATCCCACTGCATCTTCATGATCCTGTAAAATCGTTATAGTAATCATATAACAATTCCTATCGATTATCCATTAATCTTTTCAATCTTAACCTGGGTGAACGACTGTCTGTGTCCGTTCTTCTTGTGATAACCGGTTTTTCTCTTGTACTTGTAAACGATTACTTTCTTTGCTCTGCCTTCTTTGATGACAGAAGCTTCAACAGTTGCTCCGGCTACTGTTGGGTTTCCAACCTTCATATCGTCTCCGGATACTGCTAATACCTGATCAAAAGTAACCTTCTCACCAGCATCAACTCCAAGCTTTTCAATGGTAATGATATCGCCTTCGGATACTTTGTACTGTTTACCACCTGTTGCTATAATTGCGTACATATGGCACCTCCTA
>OJMN01000457.1_pt1 | contig 25953 bp, 20 predicted proteins | sample 1597261 | NCBI WGS metagenome assembly OJMN01 (sample SAMEA2452130, study PRJEB22498) | human gut metagenome | biome: human feces; feature: human gut; material: feces | place: Australia | collected 2012 | reverse complement strand
GGTATGATTGTTCTGCTCGCCATTTTTGCTGTAATTGTCTTTGCCGATCACTTTGGCAGTAACCTCTGCATAGTTTTTCATGCCTGCATCCAGAATCGGAAGCATATCGGGGGTAACTCCTTTCTGCGGTCCATAGATATAGGTAGCTCCCTGAGAGCCGCAGAGAGGATTGGTCACATCACAGGCAATCCTGAAATTACACTGGGAAAGAAGTTGCTTTTTGTCTGAAATTTCTACAGATACAATCTTTGCAAGTGCCTGTCCGCCTTCTCCGGCATCCTCTCCCTTTTCATCCAGAAATCTGTAGCCAAGTGCTTTCAGCATACCCACTCCGCCGTCATTAGTGGCACTTCCGCCAATACCGATAATGAAGTTGCGGATACCCCTGCTAATCGCATGAAGGATCAGCTCTCCCACACCACAGGTGGTAGCGGTCATAGGATCCTTCTTATCTGAAAGTGTGATACCTGCTGCTGTTGCCATTTCCATAACTGCGGTATTACTTTCCCTGAGATATCCATAATATGCCTGAACCGGCTCATGATAAGGACCTGTAACTGTCACATCCACACGTTCTCCCTTCAGACCTTCGATCAGCGCATCCGTAGTTCCCTCTCCACCGTCAGCCAGAGGTTTTACGATCACTTCTGCGTCCTTTTTTGCTGCAAGAATACCTGCTTTGACAGCCATTCCTGCTTCCATGGAAGTCATACTTCCCTTAAATGAATCAACTGCAACTACAACCTTCATAGCCAAAACCTCCAACTATTTCTATTATTTAAGACGGGTGATACATATTATGTTCTTTCTCCAGTTCTTTATAAAGCTGCATACAGTTCCAGTTCTGATTATGCTCCGTCAGAACTGCCTTGTAATCCACAGGTGTACCTGCTTTCCGCAAGGTATAGAGCACCTGGTCAAACAGATTCCCCGTGATTCCTGCAAGAATCAGCATTTCCTTCTCCATCTGCTCCTGAGGTATCAGCGCTGATGGAATCTGTACCTGAGAAATCTCTTTCACTCCTGCCAGATACCCGATTGGCTGACTATAGTCCTGGGGTTCTATGGTTTTAATCCGAAGCTTAAAAGGCAGCAACGCCATCTTTAACTTGCGAAGCTTCTGCTGATCCTGAAAATTTATTAATAAAATAGTTGGTTTCATATAAACACTCCTTCTGATACAAGTAAATCCCCACCCACTACTTATTGCTCTTTACAATTGAAGCAGGGACTTCCTTGATTTGGTTAAATAATTACAACTATTATACCCTCTTCACCCGCACCTGACAATCATAATAGCCTGCATAGGACTTTTTATGTCACAGGAATATTACAAAATAATTTCCGGCAACGCAGAAAAACAGGCTTCGATATCTGTTTCATCGATGCCTGTTTTTCTGTGTTACAATTTGAAGCGGCATGGCTTTATCAATTACAAACTATTTCGCAGGATGTTCCTTGAGCATTTCGGAAACACTCCCACTCAAATAAGAAAACAGCGGGAAATATTGTAATTCACACATTATTGTGGTAAAGTAGTGTCGTGCTATTTTTCCTGAACCCGGTATCTTATCACAGTTATAGGCCGCAGAAATTTTACCAGATTTGCGCATCACTCAATCCGTCTGCCAATATAGTCCTTCGGGTATCAGGAAATGAAAATAAAGAGGAGGGAACAAATGAAAAAATTCTATTCGTGGTACAAAAAACATATTACCGCAGCAATCTTTACCGGACTGATCCTGGGTATCATTACCGGACTGTTTCTGGCAAACCGTTTCGAACCGGTTCTTACCGTCACAAGCCTCATAGGAAGCATTTACATGAATGCCCTGAACATGATGATCTTTCCACTGGTCTTCTGTTCCATTATCATGGGTATCTCCAGTATCGGAAATGCCCGCACAACCGGCAAGATCACAGCCGGTGCCATGATCTTTTTCCTGTGCACCACAGCCCTTGCCAGCCTGGCAGGACTGATCATCCCGCGACTGATCCATCTCGGTGAGGGTGTTAAATTCGAGATGGCAACTTCCGACATCCAGGCAACTGAGATGACCAGCATTCTGGACACCATCAAAAACCTGATCCCATCCAATCCGGTTGCAGCTTTCGCAAACGGAAATATGCTTCAGGTACTTGTATTCGCAGTCATCGTAGGCTTCACACTTATCGCCATCGGCGAAAAGGGTACTGCACTTCTGAAAGTCATCGATTCCTGTAACGAAGTCTGTCTGAAAGTCATCAGCACAGTTATGTACTTCACACCTATCGGTGTATTCTGTACTATCGTTCCTGTTGTAGAAGCCAACGGTACAGAAACCATCATTTCACTGGCAACTCAGCTGATCATCCTGTATGTGGCATTCTTCGGATTTGCCCTGGTCATTTACGGCGGCTCCGTGAAATTCATCGGCAAAGAAAGCCCTGTGAAATTCTTCAAAGCAATGCTTCCTGCAGCTCTGAACGCATTCGGAACCTGTTCCAGTTCAGCGACCATTCCGATCAGTAAACAGCGTATGGAAGACGAAATGGGCGTATCCAACAAGATCACAAGTATTGCCATTCCTCTTGGCGCTACTGTAAACATGGATGCCGTATCCATCCTGATGTCATTCATGATCATGTTCTTCGCCAATGCATGCGGAATTAACGTAAGCATTTCCATGATGATCATAATCCTTCTGGCAAACGTACTCCTGTCAGTAGGAACTCCGGGAATCCCGGGCGGTGCCATCGCATCCTTCGCAGCCCTCGCAACTATGGCGGGCCTGCCGGCAGGTGTTATGGGTGTTTATATCAGTATCAATACACTCTGCGATATGGGTGCCACCTGCGTTAACGTTATTGGCGATATGGCAGGCTGTGTAGTTCTGAAAGAGAAAATTAAGCTTGAGGATTAATACATAAGGAATACAAAAAAGTTGTTGTATCTTTTCATATTGGAAATGAAAAGTACAACAACTTTTTTATCACCCTTTAACAGCTCCGCTCATTAAACCATTCTCTATTTTTTCCTGGAAGAAAATATACGCAATAATTACCGGAATGGTTGTAAGACAAATTCCTGCCATGCTGGAACTATAATCTGTACTGTATTCTCCAAAAAATGCAAGAAGTCCCATAGAAATAGTACCTTTATCTTTATCAGAAATAAAAATAAGAGGAAACAACAGGTTATTCCATACCTGTATAAAATTAAAAATTGAAACACTTACAATTCCCGGAACTGACAGTGGCAAAATCATCTTAAAAAATACTTGATAAATATTTGCTCCATCAATTACCATCGCTTCTTCTAATTCTGTCGGAATTCCATTCATAAATCCAGTAAGAATCAAAATTGTCATTGGAAAACAAAACGCCGCATAAAGCAAAATCAATACCGGATAATTATTCATAATTCCAAGTTTTCCAAAAATATAAGACAACGGAATTAATACCGCCTGAATAGGAATCATCATTCCTGAAATAAACAGTAAATATATTTTTGATTTTCCGCGAAACTTAAATTTTGCCAGAACATACGATGCCATTGCTCCAAAAAGACCTGATATCGCAAGAGTTCCAACTGCAAGAATAATTGTATTCAAAAAATATCTTCCTATATTTCCCACATTCCATGCAGTTAAATAATTTTCTATCCGTAATTTCTTAGGTAAAGCAGTAAATGATGAAAATATTTCCAAATTTCCTTTAAAAGAACAGAAGATTGAAAATACCATCGGATAAATATTGATCAAAGCAACTATAATAAATATCAGAAATCCTATATAATACCCTGCGGAATGTTTTTTTGTTTTCATGATCTATCCCCCCTAATATTCTATGGATTCTTTCTGATTCATAAGTTTCAAACTAAAAATAGAAACAGCAGCACTTAATACAAAGATGACCGTAGCAATCGCACTTCCAGTTCCATAATGACCATATCTATAAGCTTCATTATACATTAAAAGTGCTGGTACAATAGTACAGTTACTGGTTCCTCCTGTAGGTGTCAGAATGTATACAGTATCAAAAATCTTTAATACTCCAGTGATTACCATGATCGTAGACATTTTTAATGGTTCCCAAAGCATTGGAATATAAAGATTCCAAATCTTTTTCCAGCCAGTTGCTCCATCTAATTCTCCTGCTTCCAAAACAGAATCCGGTATAGAAGTAAGACCAGCCAAACAAATGATCATATAATATCCTACACTGGTCCATGTACTGACAACAATCAGACATATCAAAGAAGTTTTAGGATTAACCAGCCACTGCTGAATATAATTTCCAAGTCCAATTTTAATAAGAAGACTATTCAGAATTCCCTTGTCAGTAGGAAAATAAATAAAATTCCATAACAATGCTACTGCTGTCACTGATAAAATCATAGGAATAAAAAATGCAGCTTTAAAAAATCTCTGTCCTTTTTTGAAATGATGGATCAGTAATCCAAGTCCAAATCCAATAGGAACCTGCAAAATAACACTTACAACAACGTAAATAAGAACATTCTGCAACGACTTAAGAAAAACTGCATTATGGAACAGATTACTATAATTCTTAAATCCTACAAATTTAAGCGGCACCGCCTGAAGCCCAGGCCAGTCATTAAATGAAAAATAGACAGACATAACTACAGGTATCAATTCAAAACAAAGATAGATCAATACTGCAGGTATCAAAAATACCGCAATAACTTTCTTATTTTTCCTTATTTTTTCCAAAATAACCCCTCCTCTTTTCTATTTTTGAGTAAACAAAAGGAAGGGTGCTCTCCCCCCTTCCTTTTGCTTTATCTGTCAGCTCTGTGGACGGTTTGCATCAATATCTGCCTGAATAATCTGTGCTGTATTCTCAGCGGAATCAGACAGCATCATGTTCAAAATTCCATTTCTTGAAGTATCTACTAATGTAGAGCAGGTATCATAGTCAAAATATTCTCCTACAGAATCTGTAATAGTACCTGTATATTCAACCATATCTTTGAAAATCTGCGGTGCGTCTTCCGGTGCATCAATATCTTTATATGGAGCAACTCTCATCGCTGCATTCATACGTTCCTGAATAGACTCTTTAGATGTCATATATTTCACCAGTTTTAGAGTTGCCTCTTTTTCCTCATCACTCATAGTTCCTGAAAGCATCCATCCGGAAGTATATACTACATGTGTATCTTTATACTCTGGTTTATCTTCAAAGTATGGGAATGCAAAGAATGAAATATCATCCAAAATTTCTGATTCAGAATTAAACATTTCAGGAATGATAGGGCTGCTGTGAGAAATCATTGCTACTTCTCCGGTGAGGAACTGATTCATCTGAGTATTATAATCCATTCCTTCAAATCCCTCTGCAAAAGCACCTTTATCTTTTAAATCTTTTGTAATCTGCAAGCATTCTACTACATCATCATCCGTCCATTTTTTCTCGCCAGTACCCAATTTTATAATGCCATCTCTTCCGATTCTTTTAGCAAGAATATTATTAAAGATATGTCCCATAACCCAGGTATTCTTTCCGCCTACTCCAAACGGAGTAATTCCGGCAGCAACCAGCTTATCAATATCCTCATACAGTTCATCCATTGTTTCTGGAGTTTTCTCAATACCGGCTTTTTCAAATAAAGCCTTATTGTAGAAAATAGCATCCACATTCAGTTCATTTGGCAATGCATAGATTCCATCCACTCCATAAGCACTCAGATCATATGTATCTAATGCTCCATCCAGGAACGTGTTCTTCCATTCTTCATCTTCGTTAAGTGAATCTGTCAGATCCAACAGAACTCCATTCTGTGCCCATTCTTTCAGGCCGGCAATTGCCGGATAATAAAAGATATTTGGTGTTTCTCCTGTAGATAATGCAACTTTCAGTTTATTGTTATAAGCAGATTCCTCATAAACAGAATCGTTCTGAACTTCAATATCAGGATTTTCTTCCATAAATGCTGCAATCTGGTCTTCATAAACCTTTGCCATAGGTGTATCACCACTGTCACGGCTCATAAATGTAATCTTAACTTTATCTGCTGCAAATACCGGTGTAATAGATGATAATGCCATTGCTGCCGCTAATACAGCCCCAAAAACTTTTTTCCCTGTCTTCATATAAAAACCTCCTCTTTTCCTTACTAATTTTTGTAACAAACAGCAGTCATCTGATGTCCCTTAATCTCTTTTAGAGTAAATTCAAGTTTTTTTCCATCCTGTACAAATGGAACTTCCTGTTTATCGGGTATTGTATAAATTTTCTCTACTTCACGTTCTTCTGTCATAGTAATCTTAAGATTATATAAAGGAATAATATCATCAACAATCTCAAGATTTTTACATTTCTTCACCGGTACATAATGAAGTACATGTACAATTCTTCTGTTCTCTTGTTCCTGATCTAACACTGTAACTTGTGTTGTTGATGGTCCATTATGCTGAATCAGCGGATTCGGAAGCATTCTGTCTAATTCATTTCTCAGGATCTTTTTATACCATGCAGGTGCCCAGTTCTGATATGTTGTAAAAATCGGATGAATAAAATACGCTGTATTTTCTGTTTCCACAATACCAGGATATACTTCTTTTCTTCCTGATGGAGAATGAAGATGAGAACAAAAATGTTCATATGTACGATTAAATACCGGCGGGATTACTTTCTGGACAAACTGAGCCTCATCTGTCGCTTCTACAAGTGTTCCTTTGTCATACATTACATGTTCTGCATCTGCAAGACCTTTTGCCAGATGTTCTTTCGGCCATATAAAATCCGGACTATATGGTGCATCTCCAAGATATTTTACTGCCAGTTCTGAGATCATAAATTTCTGGTGATCTTTGTCAAGACCAGACTGATAACTTGCCAGTAATTTGCCTCCTGCATTTATATAAGCACTCAGTTTCCGGCCTAATATTTCATCTACAGGAATTACATCCGGTAAAATTAACAACCTGTATTTTCCAAAATCAGAAGTACTGTCAACAAAATCAAACTGATATCCATATTCCATCAGAAGTCTTGCCACACCTTCAGATGCACCTGGAATCTGTCCTGCTACGCCTGTAGCATAAAATTCTTCTGCTGTAAAAACACCAATTTCAGATACTGGTTTTGCATTCTCACACCAGGGTTCTTTTTCTTCTACAGATTTATAAACCCTTCCGATCTGCTGATACATGTCCTTATTCAATTTTCCCCAGTAATCCATCTGGTCACCAATCGTACATTTGCATCCATGGAAAAGCATGGAAAATACTTCATATTCCATAGCTGCCTCATTACGAAATGCATGAAAATCGCCCCATTCTGTGTGGAATCTGCTTGTCAGTCCAAGACACTCTTTTCCAAAATTCCTCATATATTTAGCAGAAACAGGAAAATCAAGATATCCCCATTCTACTCCCGGAAGAGATTCAAAAGAAAAATACGAATAATCCTTTATCACTGGTTTATCGAGATATCCAACATGTCCTTTGTTATAGCAGACATGAAAATCTGGATTATATTTTTTTGCAAATGCGGTCAGATCTTCGACCATATCATAATAAGTCCACCTTGCAAATTCCTGACGGTCTTCCTTTTTTGCAGGATTCAGACCTTTTTCCCGCATAAGTTTCTGGCAGGATGGACAGCAGCATTCATTCATAAAAGCTGCATCATACCATACTCCATCTCCCGGAATCGTTTCCAGAACTTCTCCGAACTGCTTTTTCAGGAAATCACGATACGGTGTATTTACACAAAGGTTTTTATAAAAACCAGCCTCAAAATACCCCTTTCCCTTATAGTCCTGAAGTGCTCCGTTTTCATCAATACAGATCCATTCCGGATGCATATCTGCGATTCTCTTGTTCCAGCGAATGGTTGTATAAAGGTTTACCTGTATTCCACGTTTTCTGCAGGCTTCAGCCTGTTCTCTCAACAAATCTCTGTGTGCCAGATGAGGATGGACCATTTCCGGAAACATTTTGGAATCATAATATAAATTTCCGTGATGTCCACAAGAAAACAAAGTAATAGAATTCACGTGCGCATCCGCAAGAGTCTGGGCAAACTCTTCCGCATCAAATTCTGAGCAGACCCCCTCAATGGCTTCACTGGTGTGAAAATCCAGATGAATTTGTCGAAATGGAATTTCCTTTTCAGCCATTTCCTTTTACCTCCTGTCTTTTGATGAGACAAGATTACCATTTTTGTGCTATTACGTGAATGTAGATTCTTTGGACGTCTGGGAAATATTTTGGATAATTACATTTTTCTCTCTTCCTGGTACTTAGACGGAGAAATACCATAATACTTTTTAAAATTCTTGCTAAAATAATAAACGTCACTGTATCCTATTGACTCTGCAATTTCTATAAGTGTTTTATCCGGATACTCTGTAAGATATTTCTTTGCCTGTTCTAGACGTGTCTGAGTCAAATACTTACTTAATGAACATCCTTTTTCTTTTTTAAATATATTACTTAGATAACTCGCATTCACCCCAATTGTATCTGCTACCAGATTTAAGCTCATATCAATCCTACTATAATTACTATCAATAAAATCTACTGCATCATTTACTTTTTTCTTTGTTGCAGGAAGTTTATTTTCTGCTGCACATATGCGGCATTTTTCCAATATACACATTAATACACTTCTAATTTCTTCAATTCCACCATTATTCTGCAATCCTGTTAATTGTCTCTGTTCTTTTTCCACAACTAAAGAAAAATCAACTCCCAGTTCAGACATATACAGACAAATATGGATCAGAATATCCGTAGATATATATACTGCTGTGTCAGAAAGGACATTCTGTTCTTCCATTTGAATAAACATTTCACCTATCTCTTTTGTAAGCATTTCATATTCATTTTTTCTGATATAATACAAAAATACTTCCGAATCATATAACGATGATCGTATAAATTGAAACATATCTACTGGCTCGTAAATCAGAATTTTCTGTTCTGTTTTTCCTTTTCTGGCTGCAGAATATGCCTCCTGATAGGCCGCTTTCAATTCTCTGATGTCTGAAAATACCCTGCTGATTCCTCCATTCCAGTTCCTTTTACTATTCATAATTTCCTGCATATAAGTACAGAGAAGCTGAATCTGATATTCCATATTCTCTTCTCCAAATAGAATAAAAGCATATCCTTGGTTCATAGAAATCATTTCATATACCGGAAAATAATCCTGGATTATTTCTTCCATTTCTTCTGCCATTTTGTTATTCTGTTGTTTATTTTCAGGTCTAATCAAGGCCACTGATAATGGTTTATCAAACGGAATCTTCATTTCCTCCCATTTACTCTGCTGATTTTCAGAAGGTACCATACCTGAAAGCTGTTCTAAAAGAAACTGATCCTTTTGCATTTTCTTTACAGAAGATTTCTGTCTATAAATATGTTCCAGTTTTTCTTTACACTTCTGAAGCTCTTTTGTTAATTCTTCAGGGTCCAACGGTTTCAGCACAAAACTGACTGCTCCAAAAGAAAGTGCCTCCCTTGCATATTCAAATTCACCATAAGCGGTCAATATAATTACTTGTATTTCTGGAAAAATAACCTTTACTTTTTTAGATACTTCAATTCCATTCATATATGGAATATTAATATCCATAATTAAAATATCCGGCTTTTCTTCCAAAATTTTCTTTAATGCTTCTTCTCCGTCTTCTGCTTCTCCGCATATTTCCATACCCAGACTATTCCAGTCAACTGTTTTTTTCACTAACGCTCTCTGCAAAAATTCATCATCTACAAGGAATACCCTCATTTTCTATCCTCTTCTCTCTTAAAATCTACAGGAATGCACACTGTTGCCTTCGTTCCCTGACTCAGTTTACTTTCTACTGTAAGACCATATTCTTTTCCAAAATAAATCTGCAATCTTTGTTGAATATTAAATAATCCAAATGCTGAGCCTTTTTCTCTGTAATCTTTACTAAACAGTTCTTCTAATTTTTCTTCTGGAATTCCAAGCCCATTATCTGACACCTGAATAAAAACCTTATTCTTCTCTTTCCATCCTTTGATTCGGATAATTCCTTTTCCCCTCATTTCCTTTATACCATGATATATAGAATTTTCTATCAATGGCTGAAGTGTCAGTTTTACAATCCACTCCTGCAAAATTTCATTTTCTATATCAATCTCATATTCTATTTTATTTCCATATCTGACTTTCTGTATTTTTATATAATTCTCTATATTTGTTATTTCCTGTTCCAGCGGTATTAATGTTTTTCCATCGCTAAGTGAAGTTCTATAAAATGTACCAATCGCCTGAATCATGATAAATGCTTCATCCGGACAATTCATTTTGATAAGCGAACTTACACTATTCAATGTATTATATAAGAAATGTGGATTAATCTGTGCCTGAAGTGCTGCAAGCTCAGATTTTCTTTTTGCCCGTTGCTCTCTATATACCTGATCAACCAGCTGCCTGATTTGTTCAGACATCTTATTAAACTCTTCCGATAATATTCCAATTTCATCCTCATACAATACAGGAACACGTACAGAAAGATCTCCTTTTCCAAATTTTTTCATGGTATCTGTCAAATATATCAAAGGCTTTGTTACACTGTGAGAAACCCTCAGGCTGAAAAATGTGCTGATTAAAGCAGCAATAATTCCTACTACATAAATAATCTGTGTCATCGCTTTCCCGGCTTTTGTAAGTTCATTCACTGGTGTCAGACCAATCATAAGCCAATCCAGTGTAGGGATTACTGACGCTGTCACAAGATATCTTTTACCGTCAATCCTGAATACTTTTCCTCCTTTTTTATTATCTTCAGCCCATTGAAAATACTCTTCTTCCGAAATATTTCCTGATACATCCTGATCATTTTCTATTTTTTTGTTTCCATCTGTATCAGCAATCAGATAACTGCCTGTCTCCCCATATCTGATATGTGCAAAATTATTTATCAGAAGTGGCGACTGATATTCTATAAGAACATATCCTTTAATAAGTCCCGAATCGTAATCTCTATAATATCTGATATAACCAATTCCATTTTTCTCATAATCTCCCAGGGATACTTCATATAAATCCAACCATTTTACGTTATAATTCTCTTTTATTATGTTAAAAAACTGTTCGTATTTTGATGCCTCAGATCGAATACTGTTAGAATTTACCATATGTCCATATGAGTCAAAAACAGAAATACTGCTATACTGTTTATCTGGATACAATGCATCCAAATAATCCAGACGTTTCTCTACCTGCATTTTATATTTTAACTGATCTGCTGATTCCTCAGAATCCTGTAAAAACCAGTTTTGTATTGCTTCATCTGTTAATATTACCTTAGCTATCTTTCCCGAATTCTCTAATATGCTCTGACTGTTATCAGACACTATCTCAAACTTTTCCTTATAGCTTTCGCTGGTGATATTTAATACTGATTTTTCGTATAAAAACTGAATCAATACAGTTAATACAAGGATTGTGAGAAAAAAGAAGCCAATACTTGTAAGAGAAAATTTTTTCGCCAAAGACAGCTCATGATATTTTTTACGCATTCGCACCACCCCCACTTATTAATCCAACATTACCAAAAAAGCCGATACACTGTTTCCGTCAATGTATCGACCCTTAATGATTATTTCCTTTTTATTTACAGATACTGACTAAATTCCACCTTCTCCTTATTCGGTCCTTCAATTGTAAAGAACTTCACTCCATTTTCCCAGAATGGCAGGAAATGAATGGTATCTTGTGTAGAATTTAAACCAGCTTCATTGATATACTGGAAAATCTCTTCAATATCTTTTACGTCAAGTGCAACATGATCGATCGCGCCATGCTCCATTTTCGCTGCATGGTTCTCATAAGTCTCCACTACCAGAGTTCCCAGTTTCAGGAAAACAACCTTCTCGTTTGCTTCCTCATTTACTGTCTCAAATGCTGTTTCAAAACCTAATTTGTGATAAAATTCTACTGTTTTACCAATGTCATTTGTCGGAATTCCAATGTGCTGTACCCCTGTTGAGTAGTTCTTTAAATCCATAGTTTTTGCCCCTTTCTGCTGATCCTTGTGACTTTTTGTCGCTCGTTATGTCAGACTGCTTTTCATAATCCGTTACTGAGAACGCAATAACCAGTAACCATAATCAGACTTCTCAGTCACTTAATATCTCATTTTTTTACAATATACGCAGAAAATTATTCGGTTGTCAAGTGAATTTGTAACTTCTATTTATACTTTATTTTATACTCATCCATGAATAAACGTTCCTATCCCTTTGTCAAAAAGACTCTAAAGCTATTATTTCACGATTATATTTTGTGCAAAATTCCCATGACATAGAATCCCAATAACTGATAGAATAAATACGACAAAAAATGTCGCTTATCCATTGTCAGACGGGTAGGCGGCATTTTTGCGTTTATATGGAGTTTTTTATTATTTTATGAGGAGGGCTTAACTATGCCAAAAACAAAATTTCAGGAATTTATTTTCACCCTTATCACATCCGGCTGTATAATCTTTATCATGGGCGTTTATAACGTCGCTATCCACACCGGTGGACTTCAGGCGGCTACATTCAGTCACGCACTGCATTCTTTTCCGCTGGAATGGTTCATCGGATTCCTCTGCGCATTCTTCATCGCCAGCAAAACATCCAAATATTTCGCGTTCCGCGTAGCCAAACCAACTGACCGCCCGATCTTCATCATCCTCTGCATCCAGACCTTCACCGTCTGCACAATGGTACCGCTGATGAGCCTGCTTGGAACCATCGAATCTTCAGGAATCACTTCAAATCTCATCTTCATCTGGCTCCAGACCATCTGCCTGAACTTCATCATAGCCTACCCACTGCAGATCCTGGTTGTCGGACCATTCTGCAGATTCGTATTCCGTCACCTGTTCGTATCAGCAAGTCAGGAAAATGAAGGTAAAATAGAACATGAAATGGAACAGCAAGGATTTGCGGAATAAGTCCATATAATCCACAATGTATCCGTAATCCTTATCCTCGCCGTCCGGTCTGTTGACACGGCAGATAGCCTGAAACAGATCATGATCGCGCATGGATTTGTCGATGTACAGATAGGTTGCGCTTGGAGCGTCAAAGCCAGTCAGAAGTTTATCCACCACAATCAGCAGTTTCATATGCGCGGGTTCATTCTTGAATTGTTCTTTGACCTCTTTTTCAAACTCGACCAGTTTCTTGCCGCCGAGCATCCGCTCATAGATTTTCTTTTTGTATTCTTCCTCGCTTTCCTGCAACAGGTCGGTCGTGGCTGTTCTGACGCTCTGTGTAGTCGGTTCATAGGAGGTCACGATGGCGCATTTGGTAAAGCCCATACTCATAAAGATTTCCCAATATTTGCAGGCTTCATAAATACTGTTCGCCACAAGCATAGCCGTGCCGCGGTCATCCTTGAGTCTCGGTTTCAGACTCATATCAAATACGATATCAGACGCAATTTTTTCCAATCTTTGCTTTGAACTGTACAGTTTATTGATGGATGTCCAGCTTTGCTTCAACTGAAGTTTCGCCCGCTCGGTCAATCCTTGTGTTTTCTGTTCAAACCATAAATCGACCTTATCCTGGCTGGACAAATCCTGGTCAACATCCCTTGCTTCATAGCGCAGATCGAGAACCACACCGTCAGCCACGCCTTCATCAAACTTATAGGTGTGGATGTATGTGCCGAAGGTTTCAATGCTGGATTTCTTGTCGGTTTTTAGCAGCGGAGTCCCTGTAAAGCCAATCAGAATAGCATTCGGTATCAGTACTTTCACAGCCTCATGTAGCTTGCCAGAATTGGTACGGTGACATTCATCAATGAAAGCGATAATGTTTCCCTTTGCCTTGAAGTCCTTCGGTAGGTCTTTTAGCAGTTCCTTTCGGTACTGGTCAATATCTGACTGACTTCCTGCGTTATGCCCGTACTTGTGAATGAGGGAGCAGACGATGGCATCCTCATTTTTATCCAGGATAGAGCGCAGATCAGCACAGCTTTTCGCTCTGCGCACCTTTTCCTCTACGTCAATAAAAAGGCTCTCAATCTGATCATCCAATTCGTCACGGTCAGTGATGATAACCACGCGGCTGTCTGTAATATTCTCGATGATCCACTTGGTTAGCCACACCATGATAAGCGATTTGCCGGAACCCTGCGTGTTCCAGATAATGCCGCCTTCGCCGTCCTGTATACGCTTGCGGGCGGCAATGTTGGCAAAGTATTGATTGTGGCGACATACTTTCTTGATCCCCGCATCGTAAATTACGAAGTCGTGTACGAGAGAAAGGAACCGTTCTTTCTGGCAAAGAGATACCACACCGTCACGCAGGCGGTTGACTTCCTTGATCTGCAGCAGCTTGATTTCAGTCGAAAGGTCATCGGTCGCTTTTTTATCCTCTTTCCATTTGAGATAGTATTTTTCCGGAGTGTTGATCGTACCGTAGAATAGCCCCTCTGCTTCATTTCCGGCAAAGAGAAACTGCGCCGTACTGAAGAAGTTCAGAATGTTCTCCCGCTTCTGATTCTGTAAAAGCTGACGGATGCCTTTACCTGCACTGACATAGGAACTCTTCAGTTCAAACACGCCGAGAGCGATTCCGTTGATATAAAGAACCACATCGGGACGCTTTCTTGTAACTTTGTCAAAGCGCAGGACGGATACCTCCTCCGCAACGAAAAAATCATTCTTGTCGATGTCAGCCCAATCGATGTAATGGACTGTCTGGCGATGACCGTTCGCATCCTTCACTCCCTGTCTGCCGTAACGGAGCAGGGAGTACACGCTGCGGTTGATCTGATAGAGCGTATCGGACTGATTGCTGACCTTGCCTACAAGCTCGCTGATCGCGGTTTTGATCTGGTCATCGGTGTATCCGCGCTTCTTCAGATTCGCCTTCAGCAGTTCTTCTTTGACAGGTGTGTTGTCGATGTCCTCCAGGTTGCCGAGATAGGTATAGCCCAGATCGTCAACGAGCCAATGCAGGACTCTGTTCTGTAATTTCTTCTCAGTATCTACCGTTGCCATTTTGCTCCTCCTTACATTTTCAGGCGGACATGACCTGTCAACAGGTCATTCATTGCACCTTCTCTGATTTGAATCATCTTATCCCGTTCGATTTCCAATGCTTCAATTTCTGTGTCCATGGCAGTTAATGTGTTTGCGATTGCTTCTTGTTCTTTTTCAGATGGAAATGCAATAATAAGGTTTCCTATCTGTTTTAACGAAAGGTTTGGTTGTGCACCGACCGTAGGATTTTCTTGAATATATTTCTTTATTGTCCTGCTTTTTAGATAATAACTTATAAAACGATGGTTACCACGTGATAAACGTATTATCGCTAATGCTTGATTTGTATTAGCTGGTAGTAATGTTTTATCTATTATTGTGACACGTCCCAGTGTACCCGCAATAGAAAAAAGAATATCATTTTCTGCAAGCCGGGAACGCTTAAGGTATCCATTATGTTCTTTTTCAGAAATGTTTTGTGTAATGTTAATATTGCTCGAAGAGTCATCAATGTTTTCAACTTTAATGAAATGGACAGAACCTCGTCCAGATTTGTCAAAAGGAGTGGTCCCTTTCGTGATTAGGGAAGTGATTTCTTTTAGCTTTACTATCTGCCATATATCTTTATAACCTTCAAGTCTTGTCCTACCACTCATCAAATCTTCCAACGCGCCATCACGGATGTCGCGCTTCTTCTCAATCAACTCGGCAAGGTCATCGATATAGGTATCAAACATCGAAAGCGTTCTGGCGATTTCTTCTTGTTCGGGCTTTTCGGGTAGGTGTATCTCTGTTTTTAGGATGATGCTATTATAAAGTCTCTGTATGGTCGTCCCTTCTAATGCCTTCCAAGGGTGGGAGCGATAAAACCACCAGAGGAACTTACGGTCAATTGCGTTCTTGTCTACTTTCAACCACACGATATTGGAATCTTGAAAATAAGAATCCCTACCATCGAATATAACAGTTTTACCAACTGTGCCTGCCGCAGAAATCAGAATATCACCCTTTTCTGGATATGGGTACAATCCCTTGTACTGTTCATATAGCTCTTGCGAAATGTACGCATCAGCTTTACCGCCAAATGTGCTTATTTTATAAAATGGGATTGCACCATATGCTTTTGTCTGACTTTGAAAGATTCTGCGGCACATTTGAATATATCCCAGATCCTTTAATTGCATCGGTGTCCAATCTTCAGGGTAAGTCACCATTTGTATCCCATCCTTTCAAGAGCCGCCACTACCGCCGCCCTCGATTTTGCGGTTCTGTTCTCGATCTCGCCGAGCGTATGCTCATACCGCTTGGCAATGAGAAGAACCTTGGAGGACAGGCTGTTCAGCACCTGCTCGATTTCGTCACGGATATCCGACTCCAGCTTTGCCATCCACTTTATGTCGAAGAGAAGATGCTTGATCTCATCTACAGTTAGTTCGCTGTATTTTGTCTCGACCTTGTTATCCAGAGCTTTGCGGGCTTCTTTCCACGCTTTGTCCGCTTCTTCCTTTTCTGCGGACTTCGCTGCATATGATATTAGCGCGTCATATTCGTCCCTGTAAATCTCCGGAACAACTGCGGTATTGGCAGCTATCTTGAGCACTGTTTTCAGCTTTGCTTTTCCGAATGTGCCATTCTTGTTTCGGATATCAAAATCAGCCAGCTTCGGCACTTTACGAATGAGTGACTCCATTTCATCGGTATTACCCTCGTCAAAAAGCGTAATAAGTCGTGTTATGGCATCCACGACAACAGACGTTTTTTTTGCTTCCAGTTCTTTGATTCGCTTGTTCAAATTCGCCTTCGGAATGCCATCTCCTTTTTCGTTCAGCACATCTTTCAGCAAGCCGTCGTCCCCGGATTCTTCCTCGCGCATCTCATCAAGCTCTGCCTCAAGAGCAGCGGACTGTTCTGCCAGTTCATTGATAGCTGCCAGTTCCTTCGCAAAATACAATGCCTCAATAATTTCCCTTGGAATCAGCGCCCCTTCAAAAGACTTTACCTTGGAGGTATCGTCTATAGAGATTGTTTCGCCGTTTTCGTCCTTCGCTTTCTTTTGTGTATACTCGTATTCGATTTCCCGACCGACTTCGTACCCACTGGCTTTGATGGCGTAAACATCATCCTGCAGCTTTGCGTTCCAATAATTCATCAGGCAGTCGTACACATCATAGTTATCGAGAAGTCGTGCGGATTCATAGGCCTTGATGAGCTTACCCGCAACCGTGCGGATTAGTTCCTTCGGATTGGTCTCGGACTTAATTCCAAGCAGGATGTCCTTTACTGAATCTCGCCACGATGCAAATATCGCATCGGTTTCTTTTTGCTTTTCGTCAAGGATACTGATATCCTGTCCGATCGCGCTCTCGATTTCGCCGGACGGGAGAGTAAGATTATATACATCGTGTGCCTCGTCCGAGCAGGTAAAAATCTCCTTTTTCAAAGCTGGAGAGATATCCCACAGCCTCTTCAGAGACTCGATGTCCTTACCCGGAATACCGCCTTTCAGATGAGCAGCGATATTCTGCGGCAATGTATCATCGATTTTTTGTATGTAGCGAGGTACATTTAGGTTTCCGGCATTCATCTTCAGAATGTCCGTGTACTTCACAAAACGGGAATATCCCTTGATGGTTTCTCCGCTTATAAAGGTCTGTACAATCTTCTCAATATCCTGCTCACGAAGTCTGTTCTTGTTGCCGTCTTTCTTAAATCCACGGCTGGCGTCAATTAGGAAGATGCCTTCTCTGGTTTCCGCATCCTCTTTATCGATGATGACGATGCAAGCGGGGATGCCTGTTCCGTAGAACAGGTTTGCAGGTAAGCTTACGATCCCCTTGATGTATCTTTTCTTCAGTACCTCAATACGGATGGTTTCTTCTGCATTGCCTCGAAACAGTACGCCGTGCGGCATGATGATACCCGCTTTGCCGTTGCTGTCCAGAGATTTCAGAACATGAAGAAACCAGGCATAGTCTCCGTTCTTTTCGGGAGGAATGCCGTAGCCGTCAAAACGCTTATATTTGTCCTCAGATGTCTTGATGCCATCGCTCCAGGATTTATCGGAGAAAGGAGGATTCATGACGATGAAGTCAAACTTTTTCAGTTCTCCGAAATCGTCTGTAAAGGCAGGATCAACCAGCGTATTCCCGCGCTTTATTTCACCTGTACCTTTCTGATGGAGAATGAGGTTCATCTTTGCCAAGCCCGCTGTGGCATGGTCTTTTTCCTGACCGAAGATGGTCACGATGGAATCTCCGTTCTCGTCCACAGGAGCTTCATCCGCTGCTCTGATGAGAAGGCTTCCGCTGCCTGCGGCCGGATCGTACAGGGTCCACTTCTTTGTCGGTGTCTGACGGATATTTCCGATGCCGATAAGCCGTGCGATAATACGGGACACTTCGCTCGGTGTATAGAACTGCCCCTTGCTCTTGCCAGACTCCTGCGCGAACTTCATCATGAAATATTCGTAAGCATCGCCGATGATGTCATCGCCACTGGCACGGTTGTTTTTGAAGTCAATTGCAGGATTCTGAAATACGCCAATCAAGCCGGATACCTTGTCGACCAGTTCCTTGCCGGAGCCAAGTTCATCCGGATTGTTGAAGCTGACATCGGGCAGAGAACCTTGCAGTCTATTATCCTCCAGAAACTTCTGGAGGATCTTATCCACCCGTTCACCGACATCGTTTTTTCCTTTGGCGGCAATTAAGTCTTCAAAAGATGCGCCCTTGTTGATAGTAAATTCAGCAAACGGCTGACCTTTGTATTTGTCCGACACATATTTGAAGAACAACAGGACGAGTACATAGTCCTTGTACCTTGCTGGTTCCACGCCGCCTCTCAGTTTATTGCAAGCCTCCCAAAGGAGAGAATACAGTTCGGATTTCTTAACAGCCATAGTCCTTTTTTATCTCCATTCTTGTTAGTAATTATTGCTGGAATATACCTTATTCCATTGCGCTTTTTCCGCTTGCAACCCAAGCGTCTAATTCAGAACATTTAAATTTCCACTGTTTCCCTATTTTGCGAGCGGGAATACCTTTGTTTTTTCTGATCCAATCACGAATAGTTCCGGGCTTGACACCTAAATATTCTGCAGCTTCATCAATATTAATCCATTTATCATTACTGATATCAGTCATTTCTGCTCCTCCGGACGAATTAGTTACAACAATACATATTTTATATTATAGTAGAAACGGATGAGATTTTCAATAGTTTTACTGTAGTTTGATGTTATTTCTTGTGATTTATAGGATGTTTTTGTGAGAAATTAAAGCATCATGGAGAGAAGCAGCATAGCAGACCTGCGTCACTCATGTGCGTCGCTCCTCCTCGCAAGAGGAGTGCAGATGAAGGAGATTCAGGTGTGGCTTGGGCATAGTGATATGTCCACCACCGCGAATATTTATAGCCACGTGGACGGAGCAAGCAAGAACGCTACCGCACAGATTATGAAAGAGGCGTTGGGATGAACTGAAAAATATTTACACCCGAAGTAAAACTTCGGGTGTAAATATTAGTTCGATATTGTATTTAATCAGTGTAAAAAATGTAGAACTGCCCTCTATAGTCAGGAAAAAGTTTCTCAAAGCGCGTTTTATAAGCATTGGTTGGTAAATAAATGCACTCAATATCACTTAATTGAAAAGTAATATTTTTCAAACTACGCCACTCTCGTTCCATATAATAATTATCTGGGTGTTCCTCGGGAAGTGTAATGTCAAATAGCTTTACAAACGCCATTTGATTGGCAACCCCTTGAATGAGGCTGTACACCATTTGATGCCTTTTGTCAGAGAAAAAATCATTTTTTATTTGATCATCAAAAAGATTTAGAAATGACATTAAGTTATTATCGGAAAACATTTTTGTTATTTTGGTTGGATCACAACTTAATTCTAAAAGAATAGGGAGATTACAAGCTAACGAAAAAATATATGGGAAATATTCGTTAGGTGATCGAGGCGTTTGAGATGTTGCTTCATTTTTCCCGTCGGTTCGTTCAACAATAGGATAATTTATTGGAACATATACAACAGGTCTTGCTCCTTGTCGTGCAATAAAATCTTTGTTAAATCCAATCCCAAATGAACTTTATTTATTGATATGAATTGAAAGACCAGTGTTTGGTATATCACAAAAACAAACACAATCGCATTTTGAAAAAACCTCTCCTAAATTTTTACAGTAATCCCCACGTACAAAATAACTTTCGGGATTTTCTGGATTGGTTAAGCTCGCAATAAGAGTTTTTCCATTAATAATTTTAGTTAGAAGTTCAAAACGATTTACATCGTTTTCGAGAGAACGCCCAACGAAGTGACATAGTAAAGATGAAGTGTACCCGCTCATAGTTTCTCCTCATATACACAGATTTATTAATGGTAATGATATTTGTTAGAGATTTTTAGTTTTATTGCAATGAAAAGCCGCCTTGGATTGCTCCAAAGCGGCTTTTGGCGGAGAGAGAGGGATTCGAACCCTCGTGCGCGTGAGCGCAAACTGATTTCGAGCAGCTGTCACACAGGCTCTCTCTGTCCCTCACTATCCCTAATTTCCGCAAATTTCAGCGAATTAGTGACCGCTTTATTGCCCCTTCCGAGAAAAATGCACGGCTAATGCAAGGCCAAAGGGACGGGCGGTCACTACTTGGTTTGCCGCAGACCGTAAAATCGTTCTGAAACCATTATATCACAGTTCAAATGCTTTTTCAAGTGAGCAAAAAAGTGTTAAAAAGCCGTCACAATTCGAACCCTAAGGTGGTTTTCGTCGACGTCACTTATAATCAGTTATTTGCCGTCCTTCGCCGTCCTTGTCTATCCTTAAGAAAAGAGCAAAACAGGCAAAAAATGAGGCGATTATGGAAAAATGTTAGGAAACTGAAAGGCAGAAAATCCATATGTTTTTTTAGTCAAAAGATTGCAGAAATACGATGATTCTCAGCATGATTGGATTGACTGGAACAAGAATTTGTCGTATAATGTAATGAAAAATGCAGAAAAAACAAGAAAGGAGTGTGAAAGATGTCCTCATACAGCGAACTTATCAAAAACTTTGAAAAGATCAGAGCATATATGCGCGATTTCTACGTTTATGGATTCAAGAGCCGAGATGACTATCAGAGCAAAAGTGCCCGTTCCTATGATGACGAGCGTCGCCGTCTGGAAAGCTGGCTTGGCGACCATATGAGCTTTGTTCGCACTTCCGAAGGCAAAAACGTTTTTATCTCCATCGATAGCCGAACGATCAGGCACAATCCGCTATACAACGCCCTGAAAGCAAAGAGCTTTACCGACGGCGACATCACGTTACATTTTATCATTTTTGACATTCTCCACGATCCGTCTGTTAAGCGCACGGTTTCCGAGCTGCTTGCGGAGATCGATGAGAAATATCTGTCGGGCTTTGAATGCCCCATGATGTTCATTCGCAAAAAGCTCAAGGAATACTGCGAAGCCGGAATTATCATTGCGGAAAAAGAAGGTCGAAAGATGTATTATCGCAGAGCCGATAATACTGACATTTCCGACCTTGACGAAGTTCTGCATTATTTCTCGGAAGTTGCTCCCTGCGGAGTGGTAGGTTCGTTTATACTCGACAAAGAGGAATCCGATACCGACGCTTTCACCTTCAAGCATCATTACATAACCGGTGCCATTGACAGCGGCGTTCTTGCCTCTCTGTTCACGGCAATGAGAGAAAAGCGCGCTGTAACGATATCGAATATGAGCCGTCGCAGAGATATGCCGAGGCGAAACCGCATAGTCCCTCTTCGTGTGTTTATAAGCGTGCAAAGCGGCAGACAGCATCTGCTTGCATATCTGCCTGAATACAATTCCTTCCACTCTTACCGTGTGGATTACTTATCCAACGTAAAGCTTGAAGATCCTACGCCTCGCTTTGACGAGCTTCGTGCGGAGCTGGACAGAATGCAAAGCAAGATGTGGGGAGTCAGCGTCAAGCGAAACAAATGGGGCGTGGAGCACCTTGAGCACGTAGAGTTTACGGTCAAGGTGGAAGACAATGAGGAATATATCGTGGGGCGTCTTGAACGCGAAAAGCGTGTCGGAACGGTTGAAAAGCTTGACGAACACACTTATCGTTTCTCTGCGGATATTTATGATTCCAGTGAAATTATCCCTTGGATAAGAACCTTTATCTGCCGCATCGTAAAAATGAATTTCTCCAATCGTAGCGCTGAGAACCAATTCAAGAAGGACTTGGAAGCTATGTACCTGATGTACGATGTCAAAGCGGAGGTGAGCGAATGATATTCAGCGAGCTCTACTCTGCATATTACAATACGGTTGCCGCTATCATATCGGGTATCCTTGACGGTGAGCACTCCGAAAAGGAATTACAAAAGATCGTTGCCGATCGCGCGTTCGGCGAGAGTATGCTGACGATTATGCCCTCACTCAAAAATGAAAAGTGGCAGCTGGTACATTCCGATATGACCACCTCACTTGAACACAAGCCGACCATGCCGCTGACCACACTTCAAAAGCAATGGTTGAAAGCGATTTCACTTGACCCGCGTGTTAAATTATTCGGCGTGGAATTTCCAGACCTTGAGAATGTAGAACCTCTTTTCACCTCTGCGGATTATCACGTCTACGATAAATACGGCGACGGAGATCCTTTCGAGGATGAAGAATACATAAGACAATTCCGAATCATTTTAGAGGCGATACGGAAAGACTCGCAGATCAAATTTGAAATGGTCAATCGCAAAGGCAACACTATGTTTGTCAGATGCCGTCCTGTAAGACTCGAATATTCCGAAAAGGATGACAAATTCCGATTGATCACTGCGGGATGGCGTGCCGTTTCAACCGTCAACCTTGCCAAGATCAGATCTTGCGAACATTACACCGGAGAAAGACAGTCCGTCGGCGAGGAAAAAGCGGTGATATACGACACGATTACCGTAAAGATACGCGACGAACGAAACGCGATGGAACGATTTATGCTCCATTTTGCTCACTTTGAAAAGCAAGCCGAGAAGCTTGACCGAAAAAATTATCTCGTAAAAATCAAATATGCTCACGACGATGAACCCGAATTGGTGATCAGAATCCTTTCCTTCGGACCAATGGTAAAGGTTATTGGTTCGGAATCTTTCAAGCAATTGATCATCGAAAAGCTGAAAAAACAGTTGAACTGTGGATTAAAATAGCGAAAAAGCTCTCATTCGAGGGCTTTTTTGTTATTTTCGCAGCTTTTTTTCCGTGAAAAACGGTGAGCAGAATGGTAAAATATGCTTGCAAGGTTACTTCAAGCCGGTGTTTGAGTCAATCCTTCACAGCGGTGCACGAGGATGTTCCAAAGTGTATGCCAGAAGAACACTTGCTCCTTGAGCCTGTCAAGCTCGATTTTCGCGGGTTCGAATCCCGCCGTATGCAAAAGCATATCGCCAGCGGTTTGGAAGATTTGTCCTTCGGGACGCAAAAAGAACGGTACACGAAATCGTGTGCGAGAACGTTTTTATTCTGACATTCGTTATCATTCGGCAAAGCGAGAAGCACTTTGGTGCATCTCGCAGAGCAATGCAAAAGCAAGCCTTGCCTGAGAATGGATACCGTGTTATCCGGGGCAGTGCCAAAAGATTTCTTTCCGCGCTGTGCAGGAAGCACTCAAATTTTCAGCCGCTGCTTTTGCATGAATGATAGCGGAATCAAACGAAATTATGATTGGAGTGATTATATAATGCTTTTCTTCTTTCCCACAAAAAGAAATAAACTTTTATCAAAGCTTATAAAAGCATTTCCAAAAAAATATACCGCAGATGTCGAAGCCGTTTGCAATTCTTTGACAGTGACAAGCAAAGCATACAGCGGCGCATTGTATAGTGATGAAACAACTGAATGGAGCTTACTCTCGGGTGAGAAAATAGAGATTCCATATCGTGTTTATTTAAGTGACAAATTGATTTTTCAAAACAAACTTACGGCGCAGCAACAAGTGATCTACCATTGCATTTTTTCAAGAAGCTATGATGGATACGTTCGTCAAAAGCACATAGAAGCTCTGCTTGATTCCGATACACCGGAATGGGCAATGCCGTATATCGTAAAGATTTGCGACGAATATGTAAAAGAAATTTTGGATACTGTTTATCAAAAAATGCAAGGAAGAAATTGTGAAACGTATAAAGCACTTTGCCAGCGCAATTTTGATTATTTCAAATTAGGACATTGCCGTATGATCAGCTATTGGAATGAATATTACCGATACGATTATTACAGATATAAAGAGTACATCGGCAAAAAACTATATGGTGAGTGCTTTGGCTATAATAAGACCGGACAAAAATTGATTCAATTCTGAAGAAAGGGTTACATACTATGAAAAAGATGATTATCAATGAAAACCAAAAGGGTTTTCTCTTCAAAAACGGAAAGTATACAAAAACGCTCGACGCGGGCAAGTATCACCTGTTTGGAGGCAGGGAGATTGAGATCTCATACTTGGATCAGCCTATCGTATGCAGCAAGTGCGCTCTTGAAACCTTGCTTGCAGACAAAGCTGTTGCCGATCAAGTTGCAGTTGTTGAAGTAGGCGACGAGGAGCTTGCTCTCCACTATGTAAACGGCAAGTTTTCTTCTATTCTTCGTCACGGTAAATACGCCTTTTGGTCCGTCGTAGATCAGCACGAATTCAAAATCGTGGATATCTCTACCCCCACTGTTGACGAATCTATTCCCGAGTACATCTTCTCAAAGATTCCTCAGATCTATTACACCAAGATCGAGGTTGCCGAATATCAGAAGGCAAGACTCTACTTCAATCAGAAGCTTGAGCGTATTCTGGATGCAGGCACTTACTACTTCTGGAAAACTCCCATTAAAGTAGATGTAGGCTTTGTTGATACCCGTTTGACACAAATGGATATCACGGGTCAGGAGATCCTTACTGCAGATAAGGTTTCTCTCCGCATCAATTTTGTCTGCAACTACCGCGTGACCGACTACGTCAAGATTCTGACCGAGATCGATGATTTCGCAGAGCAAATGCACGTGGCGGCACAGCTTGCCCTGCGCGAATACGTTGGCAAATACAAGCTGGATGAGATCCTTGAAAACAAGGATCAGATGTCCGAGTTTGTGTTCGCTAAACTGAAAGCCAAGGAAAAGGATCTGTTCGTAGAAATTACGGATGCCGGTGTCAAGGATATCATTCTTCCCGGCGAGATCCGCGAGATCATGAACACCGTCCTTGTTGCCGAAAAGCGTGCGCAGGCAAACGTAATCACCCGCCGCGAGGAGGTTGCATCCACGCGTTCTCTTTTGAACACAGCCAAGCTGATGGATGAAAACCAGACCCTTTACAAGCTCAAGGAGCTGGAGTATGTTGAGCGCATTTGTGAAAATGTGGGCAACATTTCCTTGAACGGTAACGGCAATATTTTGGGGCAGCTTACCGCAATCTTAAACGGTAACAACGCCTAATCCTTCATGCGGTCGGGCGCGTTGTAACCACACATCACCATAAATGACCGACCGTACAATATGAAAGGAGAAAGACATGATAGAGATTATAGGAACTTTTAACACCGCAAAGTGCTTTGCCTCCACCCTTGAGGATGGTGCGCGTGAGCAGATCAAGGCGGTATGCGATACCGAGGCATTTTCGTCCTCGAAGATCAGAATTATGCCCGACGTTCACGCGGGCAAGGGTTGTACCATCGGTACAACTATGACCATCACCGACAAGATCGTTCCCTCGATGGTTGGTGTGGATATCGGTTGCGGAATGTACACTGTGTACCTTGGCAACATTGATATCGATTTTGAGAAGGTGGATGAGGCGGCACATTTCATCCCCTGCGGAAGAAACGTTTGGGAGGGCAGACAGGAGAGATTTGACCTCACGCAGCTTCGTTGTTACAGATACCTCAAGGATTCTAAGCGTCTTGAGAGATCTCTCGGAACGCTTGGCGGCGGTAACCACTTTATCGAGATTGACGTGGATGG
>OJMN01000447.1_pt1 | contig 26178 bp, 56 predicted proteins | sample 1597261 | NCBI WGS metagenome assembly OJMN01 (sample SAMEA2452130, study PRJEB22498) | human gut metagenome | biome: human feces; feature: human gut; material: feces | place: Australia | collected 2012 | reverse complement strand
GTTAAACTGTATTTCACAGTCGCAGCCTTATAATACGATAAGAACCACTTTATACGTGTCGCCACGCTTATTTTAAGATTCAACATCCTCCGATCCGAAACCGACCAGTCCTATAAAAATAGGATAACTCCCACAACAGGATTCGAACCTGTAACTTACGAATTAACAGTTCGTTGCTCTACCATTGAACTATATGGGAAAAGTATCAGTGATTACACGATTTTTTAAATAATGCAACCACCGATATAAGAAAGAGAGGTTAATTTATAAAATAAACTTTTAATATTATGTAATGCCACATAGGGCAGGATATTAAGAAAAGCTGATTTCATTCTAAATCTGCAATGCCACTCAAAAGAGTAGCAGAGCAGACATACAAAGATTGTCGGTTTGTTTCTTCCATGACAATCGTTTTTGTATCGTATTTTTGTGAATATTTCACTATATCTACATTTAAGAAAATCAATTTTTTTGTGAAAATGTGCCAAAAAGCCTTATAAATCAAGGGTTCACGAGATTGAGTTTTTCAAACATTTAAGCGTTTCTCAATTCTTTCATACGATCTTTTGTTTGAATTTTATTTATCTCTTTCGCACATTTTTCACAATACAACTTTGGTCTACCAGTTTTTGTTATTTTTATTTTTCTTCCACAACCAGGATTGGAACACTGCTTATAACCTTTTTTAAAATTCCCTATGTACTGATTGCCAATATTCTCAAATTGAGTTACCTTATAAGCAATATCATCATCAGTGTCTCCTAAATCTATTTTGATATTAAGATTATTCACTTTTTTCCCAAAATGAATATAACCATTACTATATAATTCATGTAACAATTCATTCTTTTTATCAGATGAGAGAGTAACGTTGGCGAGTTTAAATACTTCTGAAAGACCTTTTGAGTCTTTTTTATTTATCCATCCTGCACTATTCATATATCTTGCAATAGCAAATAATGTAAACATAAATTTCTTTTGGCGATCATTTAGAAGAGACTCCACGACTTTTAATTCTTTTTCATAGATAGGAACATACTCAAGCTCCCTAAAGAGATTTTTTGATTCTGAATCATATAAATCAATACATGTTTTTTTGATTTTATTGGCATATCTATATTCCTGATATCCTTCAATATTGAATTCAAGCATCTTTGCTTTGACTGTATCAATTAGAATATTTGAATCTTTGCCTCTATCAAAATAGTACTTAGCAATCAATGTTATTAGATATCCATTCGAGATATTGTCTGGTTTGTTGCCAGACGCTAATATCTCTCTAATATATTCTTTTTCATTCAGTATATACAACTTTTTCCTCCATTTCTTCTAAACGTTTAATAATTAGTTCTCCAATACAATCCCAACAAAACTGTCTATTACCTTTATATCCATAAGTCATATCAAGAATGATATTCATACGTTCATCATCATTTGGACATATTTCTTCAGCTTTCTTCTTAAACATTTCAACCATACTTGCACGTTGATAATATTTGTCGAATTCATCCTGTTTATCAAAGATATCAGTTCTATTTAGTTGTATTCCTTTTTCTTTCCCCTGTTTCTTTTTATATTCTTTAATGCATTCACAATAATATTGTTCAAGTTCTCGCAGAGCTTGTCTGTGTTCTTCAGTACAACGTCTTTTAACCTTCAATGTATTATAATCAAATGAAGAGTCCTTATGTAATTGAGATTTGTAACCATCTAACTGACTTTCAACATATTTACAAATCTGATTCATAGAACAATTCCCTGTACCAACTGGCATTTTTCTCTCATACCAAAAAAGAAAATCTTCTTGTTCTTTTGTAAGGGTATCTTTATTATGTAAATCCTCAATAGAACATTTATAGATAGCATAGCATTTAGCATTACTTTCTTTAATGTATTGCTTATACTGTCTTTTTGTCTCATCGTAAACATAAATCATAAAGTAGGGTTTTCTGTATGCGCAAAGCGATTGCAAATATTTATTCTCTCCGCAAGCACCTAAATTGTACCAACTGCTTTCCATTGGTTTTGCAATGATTCCCTTAATTTTGTCCAACTCATTTTGCTGATAGAGCTGACCACATTCTATTCTATATTCTAATTCTTTATATTCAGGTGAATCTTTCTCGAAATGAGATTGAACTTCCATCATAGATGTGACATAATTAGTGATTGTTCCAACTTGATTTCCCATACCTGCTTTATTTGTCTTTTTAACGGCAGCTTCGGTGACAACAATTTTTTCTGCATTTCGCTGAACACATTCAATAGCAGGTAGGTATCTATAGCGTCTTTTCATAACAGGATTATTAGTAGAAAAGTTCAGATCCGAGTCCCAGTCTTCCCCATTCTCAGCCATACAAAATGAATCCCAACCGTTTATAATCATAATTGTATTCATATATTGATACCAATATTTGCACTCATCAGACGAATTAACACGACACATTCTGATATTGTTATGACTTGTCATAGGACTTCTAAAGAGAACAATTTCATCCTCATTTCGATCAATCCAGAATTTTGAATAACATTCATTGGCTTTTAATAATCCAGTCACTTCTAATCCACAAATTGACTGCATGAGTGCAAAAGGATCGCCACTTGCAATTTGGTAATTGCCTTCTACAAATAACTTACCAATCTTTGCATCATTCATTTTCTTTTTTATGTATCTGTGTGTAGAATCAATGATATATGGATCTCCCAACATATATTCGCTTGTATATAAAGCACGTTGCCATGAATTTACATCAGTATTTTCATTAATACCAAGAAACTTAACGGTAGAAGAGTAGTCTCCACACATTGCATCTTTTAAATATTTGATTGTTGGCGCACATAACTCCTCAATATCTTCATCTGTAAATTCATACGACTGAAGATACTGATAATTTAATTCTCTCTGTTCTTCAAGAATATGTGGTGAAATTTTTGTTACAGAAAATCCATATCCACATTCCTTATATGCATTTACATACTGTTCAATATTATCATATGCTCCCCATAATTTGAGAGACGATTCTGTAACAATCATTTCGCATTGACGAATATCTTGCATGTTTCCCCAAATATCTTCAATCATATAATTGCCATTATTATATTTTTCAACAAATTCATAAATAGGGAACGGATAGAGCATTCCTTTGAGCCATGCGTTTCTCAAGCACACACCGCCAGGAATATAATCAAGACCTAAAGATTCAGCTACTCGCTGCATATATTGTATAGTACAAAGATTAAAACCGTCAGATACATTGTTTTCAAGAGCTTTATCTTTAATAATTTCTCTTGTCGGTTCTTTTGAATTGCCACCATCATCGAGTGATATAACATCTGCAAAATATTGTGTAATACAATCTTTTACAACCAAAATTCCATGTGGATCACAAATCGGTTGTGATGCAGAACATGTTAATGCTTTGTAAGCTTCATATTTTGCAGGAACTAATTTAGTATCTGGATTTCTCTTACATTCACATAATTCATTTAATTTGTCAATGTATTGTGAATTACAGAAGAGAAGAGTATTGTTTTTTAATCCACCAGTAGTTCCTACAAAGCGTTTATAATTAACACCATTTATGGTAACACCTTTTTTACTAGTCGCTCTTGCAAAATCAGATTTTTTATCAACAACTACCTGCATAAATATCTTTGAAAAATCAATACTCCAAATAGGTTTTTCTAAAATCTTATTTGCCATTATGCGGAACTCTTGGGCTTCAAACAGTGATATGAGTTCCTGATATTTAAAAGCCTCTTCTTTGGTAATCTGTAAATCCCAATTAGAATACTTTAGTTTATTTGTTCCAATTTTAAAAATCTCATATTGAGGTACGCTAATACCAGCCATAAATCCTCCTTTTGTTTATTATTAATATTTTCTAAGTTCATTTAGCATAAATTCCACATTATCTCCATGCAATTCAATTGAAATTTCTTGATAACCGCTATACCACGGATTTGTATAACAATCAAATTCAGCACATATGTCAATGATTATAGATTGAATTGTGTTTCGTTTAGGTTCTAAAAATCTCTTCCTTTTAGTTGTATAGCATTCATATATTTTTCCAACTTCATCAGATCTTCCAACCATTATTTCATGTTTTTGAACTGTTGCAGTCAGAATGTAGTCGATGGCTTCTTTGTAATATTTCTTTACTGTTCCATCTTTCTTTTGAAAACAATACACTTTGAATCCTCCTTTTTTATTTACACTTATATATTCTCCAAATGAAATTTCTATTTTTTAATATTGCTATAATAGATAATATTCGCTTAAACCTAATACATCATATATAATATTTCCTTTTATACATACATCTTTTATTTTTAAGAAATTCTATATAAGTATCTGCATAATTACCAGAAAGACTACCTTTTATAATAGCCTAACATATATGGTTTTGATATATCCAGATATAAATGCCTTGCTGTTGCAAAGTATTCGTCTACATCAGGTGTGTATTCAACACTTAATTCCTCACTTAAACATTCTATTCTTTTTCCTTTATTTTCAAGTTCTTTATTTGTACCAAAAAGGTAATTTACTAGCTTATCTGTATTATTATTAGATTGTCTAAGTCCAAAAAATGAAGGTATTTCAGCTACTGGGCATCCATTTTCAATTCTCCACTGTATATTTCTTTTAATATAGTACAGGTTACTTTCTACTACTGGCTCTAACATCATAACACTAAGCGTATAAGCCTTTATTTCACCAGTATCATCTCTTTCTATATCTTTTCTTGATGTATCAATTAAAATCATATTATGCCTCCTTATAAAAATATGTGATATAATATATTTTTTTGTCTTTATTTTTCAAAATTAAATATTACATATAGTTTTAAGTTTAAGAATAAATACCTATTTACTTACACATTATTCAAAATAAACAGGTACTTTTCCAACACTAAATCTTTTCATAATTAGATAACTTATATACCCATCAACTAATTCAAAATTCCTATCAATGATAATAGGACTAAGCTCACCATACTTAACAAAATTATTAAGTTTTCTTCTATACTTAAAATAACTAGGTGGGGTAGCAAGGAATATATTCTTAATCTTTATTTCACTAATAGGAATCCAATATTCAATACTTGTTTTATAATCAATATCAAAAAATATTCTTAATTTATCAACTATCATAGTATCCTTCCTTTCCCATTTCCTTAAAATCATAACCTAACCAATTAACTAAAAAATCATAGCTAAATATGCAATCTCGATGAAGATACTCACCTTCAGAATTAACTATAAATTCATCTCCATTAAATATTCCCTCTTTACAATAACAACATATGTAATTACTTTTCCTATCTTCGTGTAATGGACATCTTTCAGCATGTCCAGAATCTCTTCCGCAATATTCACAAGCCATTTTCATACCTCACATTTTATTTTCTCATAGCAAAATCCATAATCTGTAGTGTAATAGATATGCTTAATTCCTAAATCTTTAATAGCTGCCATACAACTAGAGCAAGGACGACACATGCCAAACTCTTTATCAAATCTTGTTCTGAAAATATACAATTTTACTTTGGAAAAATTTATATTCAAATGACGAATAGAATTAAGACAATTAATTTCAGCATGTAATGTTGGTTTAATACCGTTCTTATTCCAAGACTTTCTATATCTGTTATAATATTTCTGTATAGGATGCGTTTTAATTGTATTACAACCAATTCCTATTACATTTCCTTGATAAACGGCTATACAACCTATATGTGTTTTTCTATAGTCTGATAAATCCGCAGCCGTTTTTGCTTTCTCATAATATTTATAATCACTTTTACTTAACATTTAACTTTTCTTTCTCATATAATGCATTGCCACGTTCAAAACAATCAAGTTCATACTTAGTACGATTGATATAACGTGTAAAATCAGTATTTTCAATATATCTTGTCACTTCCATACAAAGCACCTTTTTATCTGGCACATTAAATTCAATAACACAAGGCTCATCTATTAAATTAAACCCATCAACACTATTATTCTTAATAAATAGAGTAGTATCATATAAACTCTTTTCCTTATTCCATCTGCTCATAGCAAGTATTGAATATCCATTATTCATATCAACTGTTATAGCTGTGTCAGCAATTATCTCGTATCTCATTATGCAATTTCCTCGCTTTCTTTATTGTCTCTGATAATACATTCTCTTTTTCTATCATTATCAAATTTCAAATCAGTAAAAATTCTTGCAACAATATCTAAATCAGTTCCACCAAAATCTGCTCCTGATTTTAATAACAATGGTGAGCAAATTAACTTGTTGCGAGCCTTAAGTTCCATAGTTCTTGTCATTACATGATTTTCTGTTTCCTTTGTCATTAATTTTTAGTCTCCTTGTTAATAAAATTTTTTTAGCCATATCATCGCTCCTTTTAGTGTGATACGTGTTTTTGTTACATATTTATATTCTCTAAATGAGAATTGATTTAATGTTAATTAAAGTGGGGATTTTCTAATTCACTGATATGTGATATAATCAATTTGATGTGTATACACGATTTTTAATTGTAACTCGTAAACCAAGGTCACAACTGATTTTATATCAGGTACGAAAGGCGTGATTATGCACATAAAATTGATATGTCCTATCAGAGTTTTCTTGTGTGACTGCACATGTTTTCACAGAAGGGAGGTCTGGTTAGGATAATTAATTTAATTTTGACACCTGGGATTACCATAACTGTTATAAATCTTGTTAAGTATTGTGTTAGAAAGTTCACAGAATACAAAGAATTAAAACTGCTTGTAACTTCAGGCAAGAAACGTGTTACCGTTACGAAAAACGGTATTTCGTATGAGAAGTAGAATAAAATAGGTACGTGATTTACTATTTTATTCATTCTCATGCTGCAACCTTATTTAATATATTCACCAGTGAATTAGAAGCCTCACTGCAAATTGGAGCGTTTAGTGTAACACTCATTGCGCAAATTTATGGTAAAGAGATATTGTCGTAGGAGATAGTATCTCTTTATGTTCTTACATATTAATATTCTCTAAAAGTTCTATCTGTTTTTGTATTTCTGTTTCAGGGTTATATTTATCATCAATTTTTTGTCCATTTTCATTATGTATAAAATGTCTATAATCAGCAAAAACCTTTGGCGTAGTTAAAAATTTTTTCTCACCATCCTTAATGTATTGTTCTCTTTTCATAGGTTGGCATTTTATAATTTTCAATGTATCTAAAATATCAACTATACGCCCAATATATCTTTCAGATAGTCCAATATCTTCTGAGATTGTTTTGAAATATCTGTAGCAGCATAGTGGTTTATCTTCCATGCGATTAAGATTTACACGAATATAGGAAAGTAGAAGTAAGATATAGGCAGAAGACATTCGTGTTAAGTCTACATCTGACTTCTGTAACTCTTCCTTAAAATTCAATATTTTATCTAACTCATCAAAATAGATAATCCCAAACTTATCAGGTACATCAAATTTTTCTATATTCAGTTGCACTTGTTGATATTTCACCGAATTGGTGTTTTCTTTTAGACTTTTTTCGAAATCAGGACACTCAATAAAGTATCCATAATGAGACAAGAGCAATAGAACTTCATAATATTTTTGATTGATTTTTCCATCTCTGTAATTAGGCTTCAGTTTAGACCAGTGACAAAGTTCTGTTGTAGAAAATGCCACTGTATCATCAAGTGAACGCCTTGCACAAAGATATGAGAAGATAATCACTCGTTTAGATGAGAGATCTTTATCATAAATAATTTCTCGTGGTATTTTTACATAATTCAAATTATTGTTTTCACCTTCTTTCTATTCTTAAAAATATTCTCCATCTTGACTTTCAAAAATCGTGAACTTTTACATTTATGAAATTGTCAAAAATTCATTTGGGTACATGTATGACGTACCCAAAAGTAAAAATTTTCTTCATTTGGGTACATGTCAGGTGTGGATTTGTGTAGGTCAATATCTATATAGACTCATATTATCAAGAGAGGAATATTTACAGCGCAATTTGTTTCACAAATTACTCTGTAAATAAAAAAACTTTTATTGAATATTGGTTGAAATATACTTTAAACCATTTTTGGATATGAAATATTGATAAGTATCTTTGACGTTGTTATATTTAAAAACTAGAAAATATTTATTCTTAATTGCAAATTCAGTTGCTTTTGTTCTTTTATTCTTATCAATGGTAATTAAATTAAGTTTTATAAGAATATCTCGAAAATCATTATATCTATTTTCGGAAGGCAAGATATGTTCATCCTTAAGCTTATGCCAAACATCCTGGATTTTATTTTGATCTTCTATCTTAATATTTTTCTCAATTGGATATTGTTGAATATGAATCTCAGAAATAGATACTTTTTTCCTTAATAAGAAAGAATCAAAATCATAATGATTTAAAATATATTCTCGACCTTCAGAATTAACTTCTATAATCTTTTGTTCCTGAAGTTTATAGCACAAATAAACACAATAAATATTTTCAATTACATATTTTTTGTATAAATTTTGTTCAGTTAACTCTTTTAATATTATATTTGCGACCTGTTTTGCTTTTTCCTTCCCTCTAATAGATGAATTAGATAATATTAAATTTTCAATGGTATCTCTTTGACGATAATCAAAAGTATTCGTTGTGCTATCAAATACGTATTTATTTTTTAAAAATTGAGATACTACAACAGAATTTGCAATCTCTTCACAAACCAGTAATTTTCTTTTATTTGATAAAACATCTTTTAATGTGTTTTCTATGTTATATAATTCATAATTTTCTTTTTTATATTTTTCTATATAAGCATTTTCCAACATTAATAATTTTGATTGAGTAATAGTGACACTATCTCTTTCAACTTCTTGCAAAACTTCAAATTTAAAAAATGACTTCCCAAACTTATTAAAATCTTGTTGAAGATAATAATTGGCGTGTTGATTATTCAAAAGATCGTTTTTATGATTAATCCATCTTTTATCAATATCAAGGCTTTCTCCAATATATAATTTATTCGTTTTTAAATTTGTTATAGAATATACTCCGATTATAATAATTCCTTCTTTCTTTTGTTTAATTGTTATTGGTTGATTTAGGTACATAATGTTTTGGATTGATATTTTTTATTTGGGTACATATATGATGTACCTATGTGAAATTATTCTCCATTTAATTCTTGAATTTCTTCTTCTGACATAGAATCCAATTTCTTTAACGCTCTTTCAATATAAATAAGTTCTAATAATGTGAAGTTATCTATTATTAATTTTGTATCATGGCTATTAATGATATCTATATAAATATGATTAGATAATTTCTTGGCAACGGATTTTCTTGTTCTCTTAAATAAAATTGATTTCTTCATAATATCATTCTCCTTTTGAATTATTCTCTTGTCAATTGTCTAACCAGAGATGTTCTTTTCTTCTAACGCTGCGAAAAGACCGCCCTTATCAAAGGGCTACATCTTGTGCTTACGCACATACTACATTTTTTTTGAGCTTGTATATAGTTTTCTCATACCCCTATCTGTGGGTTAAAAATGAGTTTTAGATAGTGATTTTAAATTTTTATATCTTAGGTGATAACTTATAAGGGTATGAGATAAAAGTGTCTAATTTTTCTGTGAAGTGTGATTTTCTCCCTAAATAGATTAAGATGCAATTCTGTCGGCTAATTCATCAAATATATTTCTATAAAAGTTCATGGTAAGTTATTAAATGTTCCTAATTGTAATGTGTTAAATTGCTCATAACGAGTCCTCCTTTAAATTTATTAATTTTTTGTTTGGCAAGAGTGGTGTGATGATTATTTACAATAGATTATTCTCTTATATGAATTTGAATTTATGATTTTTTAACATTGTATGGATATGTTAATTAACAGAGAGAGTTAATGTAAAATTCTTTACATTGGATATAAGGCGAAAAATTAATGATTTAGAGTCTATTTTGGATTTTTATATGTCAGGTGGTTAGTTGTTAGGGTAGAGGATAAAAATTGAAATTTGAGCTGTGAGAGTGGATTTTTGTATAGGCGTGAGAATTGACAATATTATTTATAGTAAATGTATGTGAATGTATATAGATAGTTAATGTAATTTTGGGTGATGTAAAAAATTGACCTTGTATTTTGAGCATTTGGGTGGGTAAAAATGATTTTAGGTGTTATTGGTAGGGTGGAACAAAAAGGCTGTGTATGAACGAAATAGAGGGTGTCAAATGAGAGATGAGATTTTTTAGTATTGTTATAGTAGAATTTTTTGATGGTTTGTATTGGATTTTTTTGGCTGTTTTTGTGATGTATATAGGTAATTTTTGAGTTTTCTGGTGTGGTTTTTATGTACCCCCTGTATTGTAGATTAGAGGTTTATGATTTATGTGATTGATTATTAATGATAGATTTTGGATTAAAAATGATTATCGGTAAAAGTACTTATAAATAAGGAAGATTTTGGATTTGTGAGTGAATTTTTGATGAGATGAAAGTTTGATTTTTGGGTTGTGAAGTGAATGAAAGTGGCTTGATTGGTAGGTTTAAGCGATATGGGGTACGATAAGTGGTTTGGAGGATGAAATTTGGGATTTTGCTTGATTTTGTTGGGGATTTTGAATATTGGGGAAGGGTTAGATTTTTGAGTTGGTGTGTAGAATAACCAGCTAAGTGAATGCTGCCAAAATGCGACTATCATTTTAGTTTTAAACACCCCCCAACATATAAAAACAATGGCTAATAGATATATATTAACCATTCTTTTTACTGGCACTTTTGAGCAAACCTATATAGTTTTTAAAACTATGTTAGATAGTATTGATATTATCTTATAATATAGTTTTAAGCTATGACATATCGTTTATTATAGTTTTTATTTATATCTAACAATTCATATAAATATCAATCCCCACTTTAACCTCAAAATTAATCGTTTTTAAGTTCACATCCTCCACTTTATACCATAAAACATATATAAAATTAGGATAACTCACCACTTTAATATAAAATCAGATAAATTTTAAAAACTTTAAAAATAATACTTGACATTTTTACATAAACTCTTATAATGTAAGTATAAAGCAATACACTTTATATATCATTTATAGTACTTTGAAAATAAATTAAAAATATTTAAAAAAGTACTTGACATATAAAGCATAATGCTTTATAATGCAAGCATAGTAATTAATTTTTACCATCCAGGAATACAAAAAAGTTTAGTCCACTAAACAAAAATAAAAAATGTTTAGTCACTAAACAAAACAATTAAAAAAAATAATAAAAAGGAGGTACTTAATTATGAGTACAAAAAACACAACAAACCAAGGAACAAAAAATTCAATCATCAATGTGACTGTCAACGGTATGACAGCCAACGACACAATCGACAGCGTAAAGTCACGGTTAGAAACTGTGGAAAAATCCGCATTTAATATTGCTTTACTTTGTGCATACGGTACGGGAGTAACAATTCCTGAATATACTGATAACAAAGGTAATGTACACGGGGAAGCAACTTGCGACAATCCTATTAAACAGAATGATTATATCAAGTTGGTAGGAAGAAGTAAAGCCACATTAAGTCGTTGGATTAAGGCTATGAATTTAATCATTGAAAACAATCGTTTTAACGACTTTGCAAGTGGTTTATATCCATTTTCTTATGATAAAATTATTGATATTTTCGAGAATGCTGAAGTATTCAATGGCTGTATATTTAAGGATTTAATGGACTTATCAGCTAGTACACTTGCTACAATGATAAAAGATTATGTAAAGCCTTCTGAAGAAAAGGCTGAAGAAGGTTCTGAAGATGAGACAGCGACAGACAGCGACAGCAAGGAAGAAGAAAAGACTGAAGAAGAATCATCTGAAGAAACTGCGGTACTCACATACCAGGGCAAAGATTATACAGTCAATAAGGCTGTATTTGAAAAGTGGCTTGCTGAGAACGCCACACTTGCAAAATAATCAGCACTAACACTAAAACCAGGGCGGTGAAAATCCGCCCTTTTGTAATGCTATCCGGGTATGTTACCCGGTTTTTTTTAATGCTTTTATAGTTTAGTGACTAAACAAAAAACAATAATCTAAATTGTTTAGCGACTAAACTATAAAAAATATAATCAATCAATTCCAGGAGGTATGAAAATATGAAATATTATGATGTGGCAATAATAAATAAAAGCGGATGGTTTGAAATAGTTCAAAATGTGCTTGCATTATCTGAGGTAGATGCTATGCACATTGTAGAAATAAAGTACGGAATAACCGCAAAAGATGCAGTTATTTCAGAATAGGAGGTTTTGCGTTATGAATATTGAAATTTGCAAGGATAATAATACATATATCTGGGGTTTCCATGTGCCACTTAATGCGTGGTATGGTCAAGATGGCGATAACAGTTGGGATTGGTGGATCTGCACAGTACACGGCAAGCCTGAAAATGATAATACACTTGAACTGCGTAGATTTAATGGTGAGTGTTGGGTAAAAGTGAGTGAGAACTCCGACACCACACAAGCAATCTGTCAATGGGCTACAGCTCTGCGTTTATGGTGGACAAAATGCCAATGGTTCAAAGAAGAAGATAAGCAAAAAAGTTTAGCGACTAAACAACTTATAAAACAAGAAAGACATATAAACAGCTTAAAAAATCTAATGAAGCACGATAGAAAACATAAGTCAGGCGGTTCGGGTATTCGTCTTGATGTAGAAAACTTTCGTGCTGATAAAACATTTACAGATTATGAATGCACTAATAATCATAAACGATTTCATGATTTTCAAAGAAGCTATGTTTAAGGAGGCAAAAATAACTATGTTTAACACATTAGATATGTATGGAATTTGTTACGAAATATACCGTGACTTAAAAGGCAAAAACGCCTACTCCGAAACTGATGAAAATATTCTGAATTTTATTTTCAGACTATATAACACAACTGAAATTGACTATGAAGAAATAAAATCATTATGGATAGAGTGGCTCACAAAAGGCATTTTATCTGTAAATACGCAAATTCAGAATGCAAGAAATAGGAGATATAGCCATGCTTAATATACAAACAATAATTCATTCAGATATCGAACGAAAAATAACATTGTGTTTTGGATAAAATGGAGGTAAATTAATATGACTTATAAACAGACTGCAACTACAATAATACGAGCAACGGAAATCTTCAATGATTTCTTTAAGCGTGATCCAGATATGCACAATACAAATGATGTAATGGAGTTATTATGTATTCAGGCAGATGTAATGTATGCAATGGAAAATATACAAATGCGTAATGAAAAGGCAGACTAACAATCTGCCTTCCGTCTTACGGTGTAAGTCCGTAACCGATGAGCAGAAGCGAAACGGAAATTGAAAGGAGGTTGTTTTTATGGTAACATTGTAGATAGGTACAGTGTGCCTAAAAATAGGAAGGAGGACATAATATGTCCGAAAAAGCAATAGTTCATAAAGTCCCAGAAAATGTCAGAAGGCAAAGTATAGAAACTCTAAAAGTACGTAAAGAATCATTGGAGTATCTGCGTAAGAATGGATATAAGACCATTGACGATATAATTGAAAGGCAAAATGATATCCCAACGGAAATTAGAGGGAATATCTATGCTTATATTATGTTTGGCATGGAGGGATAAGGCAAATGTTTAGTGGCTAAACTGAAATCTGGTTTAGCTGCTAAACTTGACAATGTAAGCATAAAGATTTATACTGTAAGTGTAAAACTTTGAAGGGAGAGTGATAACAAATGTTTACATTTACAGATAATGAAGCTTTAAAGAAAGAATTAAAATTATTTCAAGTTGCTAATAATTTTGATAATATAACGGAAATATGTAAAAAAATGGAAATTATACCACAAGCATATTACAATACTTTAAAAAAACAAGGCTTATCATTTAATGATATAAAGCGAATCTGTGATGGTATGGATACAGATTTATGTATAGAATTTAAAAAACGAAATTCAGAAAAGGCAAACGAAGAAAAGGCAAAACTTGAAGCTCAAATAGCCGAACTTCAGGCAAAACTAAAACAAATGTGAGGAGGATATCATGACAATAGAAGAAATGCGTAACTCTATGCTCAAAGCAGGAGTTTACACAAAAGCAGATATAGATAAAATCTGCGAACTTGAAAAGGCATATCAAGATGAATGTCAGGAAATAGCCGAACAGTGCGAAGCTGAAGGTTATCCATCCAACGGAAGCAACTATGAACTCCGTTGCGAAAATGCAAGAGCTTATTACGATGAGCAGATTGCATATATAGATGCAAAATATAGTTTTGAAGACTAACTGTGTCGAATATAATAACACCACGCACCAAGCACCCAACACAAAGGGTGCTATTTTTGACTTGACAAATACAACAAATTTGATGTATTATAGGTGTATAAACAAAGGAGGAAATAAAAATATGACACGAACCTTTATTGAAACACCAATTTTTACCGCTAAATGGCAAGACTTAGGATTAACTGATAAAAATTTAAAAGACTTACAAGAAATTTTATTAGAAAATCCGAAATTAGGAGATACTATTTCTCATACAGGTGGATTAAGAAAAATCCGTATCCCAATGGAGAATAAAGGAAAAGGGAAACGAAGTGGTGCAAGAGTAATTTATGTAGATGTTGATATAAAAGAAACTATATATTTTGTCAATGTCTACTCAAAAGATGAAAAGGCAGACTTAACGCCTGATGAAAAGAAAGCTCTAAAGGCAGTAGTAAAAATTTTAAAGGAGGAATAATCATGAGCAAATTTTTTGATGATACAATGCAAGGGTTATTAGAAGCTGTTGCAATTGACCAAAAGCAAATTGCAGTTCGAGAAGTAAGTGGTTTACCAGCCACTACTTTTCGTGCAGAGGATATAGAGAACAACTTAATTGATAATGTTGTTAAATTACGGAAAGAGTCTAATATTTCTCAAAAGGAATTAGCCGATTTAACGGAAAGCAAACAGCAAAGTATCTCACGGTTTGAAAAGAAAACACATAGTCCATCATTAGTTTTATTTGTGAAAATTATTGATGCGCTTGGTTATAAAATGGAACTTGTAAAAAAATAATCTCATAAAGTGTCATATTTATATAGCATCTAATGGAAATAAAAATCTGTTAGGTGCTATTTTTATACCCTAAATTAAGGAGAAAACCACCATGAAAAAGAAAATAGTATATGTCACACTAGCACTTGCACTAATTGCAGGTGCTTTTTTATTAGGTAGAAATATGCCTAGCAAATATGATTATTTGAATTTAAACAAAGTAACGTCAGTAACACAAAACGGAAACAGCATAACAATCTATACAGATACAGATTGCTATGATTTCACAATAACAAAATAAAGAAGGGAGAATATTAATATGTCAGACAAATACAAAACGATTCATAATGCCTATTGCAATTATCAGGTTGCAAAGGCAAGTAAACCCTCACGAATTTACTCTGTAAAGACAGAAATAAAAAGCAACAAAGGAGTTAAGACAACAGGATTGTCAAAAGCAATGTTGGCAAAACAGTTGTCGATGCTGATTTAGAAGGGAGAATAAAGATTATGTCAAGAGAAATGTATAACTACAAACGCAAAGCGGTACGGATTGCAAAAGATTTTCGTTATACAACGGAAATTATAGAAGCAATTCATAACGCCAAAACGGAAAATGAAATATCACGGATAATGCGTGATGCAAGATTAAAGGAGGCATAAGGTAGAATGGAAGCATTTAATTTTAGAATTATAAAAGCAGGGAACGGAACAGAGGTGATTGATAATACATTGTCAACACCTTACAACTCATTAACGCCTTTGCAAATGTTGGATTATATCAACATTGAAAACAGCCTATATTTTGCAGAAAGGCAAAAGAGATGGCAGAAGGCAACCGAGCCAACAATTATTGACAAGGTAAAGAATTTTGTAAGTAGGATAATACATGAGGGGATATTATAACGGGTTTGCCTATATAGGATTTGTACCATCAATAGGCAAATATCAGCAGTTTGAAAGCGAAACTGCATATAGAAATTATTTAAAGGAAAGAGGTGAGATGTAATGAAGTATGTAACCTATGAAGAACCGCTGAAAGGTAAAACATTTACAGAAAACCAGATGCATGAAGTCTACAGAGACTTAGCAGACAAGGCAGAATATCCAGACTTTGAGTGTTGGAAATCAGACATGCTCAAGTCAGGAGTGTTTGAAAAGTTTAGTAACTAAACGGCAAGCGAAAGCAAGCCGTTATTTTTTACTTAAAATACATATTAAAAATATTAAAAGGAAAGAGGTAGTTAATTATGTGCAAAATGTTTGAAGTAGTAACAGGAAGAAAGTCAAAGGGAAGTGTTGACAAGTTAGAAGGGCTTACAAAGGCATACACTGATATGCATGAAGACATTGCAATTATCAGAATACCTGTTGAGTTAATGGAAGTTGATTCACGGTATCAGACAGACGAAAGAACGGAGAGGGATTTAAAATATCTCACTAATAATTGGGATGAAAGAAAGCTCATGCCTTTACTTGGTGTACCACATTGGGAAGAAGGTAAAGTATATATAGTTGATGGTTATGGAAGATGGATTGCAAGTCAGATTGTTGATAAAGACAAATACAAGGATTTAAAGGTGCAGTTAATCTTAAATGCACCAACGGAAGATTCTGAAAGAGTTGCATTTGAAGCTGAATTATATGCATTTCAGGGTGTATCAGTTAGAAAGGTAACGCCAATTCAGAAGCATGGTGCAATGCTTGTATTACACGATCCAGCAACGGAAACACTTGAAAAAATGAAAAATATCTATGGCTTTAGATACAAAGAGACAGCAGGTAACAGAGGAAGCGGAGTTCTTGGTTCATATACAGAAGCATTAGGTCTTTGTGCGATTGACAATGGAGCTTGTGCAGAATATGTATATGACATAATAAGAAATTCTGGATTTGACAGAAAGCATAGTGGATATGTAAGTTATGTAACTCGTTCATTAAGAGATATGTATAAGTTATATGCACAAGACAGAAGCGAAACGAAAAATTATCTATCTAATGAGTTCAGAAAAATTACACCAGAAAATTTAAAGGCAAATGCTTGTGTAAAATATCCTATTTTGGATTTTAGAACAGCGGTATCTCTTTATGTTGAGGATATGATTGTAGAAGGACTTGGACTTGAACAGTCAAGAGTAATTGAAGGCACAAAGGTTGTTTTCATCAAAAAGAGAACTGCATAAGAGAACATATACATATAAAGCTGCACTATCAGGCTATACGGGTAACAGAAAGGAAGTGAGATTTATGCACAATTTTAGAAAATCAAAGCGAATGCGTGACTTTGATGTGATCTTACGGAAGAACGGATATACACCGACAAGGTGCAAGGGAAGTCATTTCGTATATATCAACAGAAATACGCATAGGATAATGCCTGTTAATAAGGATCTAAATGATATGGTAAGGCAGAGATTGATTAAAGAGTATAACTTGGAGGTGTAAGAATATGAAATGGATTGAGATTTTACGGAAAGATAAATATGCTCTTTTGCAAAGCGAAAGTGATATACAGTATGCAGTTGTAAGTGGCTATGATCCAACACAGCCAGAAAATCAACAATGGTCAAGTGGAACGTATTTTACTTATTCCCAGAATAATCCTAAGAAGATGCTATATCTTCAATCAGCTTATGATTGCTTTATGGAAAAGGTAAACGCAGATTTTATCCCACGTTGCAGACTTGAGGAACTTGCAACACTCTTTAAAGACGGACTTATTTCTGATGATAGAGATTCAGCTCTTGAATACTTTGATGAGTGTTGCGAGATGTCAGAGAAAGAGAAGTCTTTCTTTGGTATTGAAGAAGATTCACCTATTGCAAATACTAAATTTGAGAATCCTATGTATAACAAGGGTTACGATGACGGATTTGCAGATGGGGCAAACAGCATAGAAGAGTAAATGGATATTTCATTAGAAAGGAGAAATAAAAATGGCAAGAACAAATTTTGATATTATTAGAGGTTTAATGATTGCAGATAATACTCTTGACTCTTGGATTTGTGAAACAGAAGCAGAAGAGAAAAGAAATTTGACAGCAGAAGAAGAGAATACATATATTCAGAATACTGTGGATATATGCAAAGAGATAATGCAGGATTTGTCTTGTAGTTTAGTAGAAGCATATAAAGAGATTTCGGAGTAAATAAATGTGTGATTTTTTGTAGGAGGTGTCGATTTGAAAAGACAGAATGTTAATAGAAAAAATAATATGATGGAAACAAGAATCAATGGAATTAACGAATTTGCAAAGGAAACAGCAAGTAATCTTCTTAAAAAATATCCAGATATTGATTTTTACGATTTGATGTTTCAATTTGAAATACAATTCAGACATGAATACTTGAAGGCTATGTTAAAAGAAACAACAGACTAAATTCGCATTTACTAGAAAAAATGGAGGGAAAAAATAATGAATGAGGAAATGAATAGAATAAAAGATTATTTTAAAGAACATAGATGTGTTTTTTTAGCTAAACAATGCAAGCAAGAATATATTGTATATTCTTATTTTTTGAATTATGACGGCACAGCTATAGTTAGGTTGAATAAGCAGCATTTTAAAAATAGAGATTTAGAAAGTGGAAAAAGCAAAAGAAGAAAAATTAAAATTCCTATCGAAAAATTCTTTGATGATACAATTTATGATTTGTTAATTCGTGGTTATAAATTGGAAGATTGGACTTGAAACTAAGATTTCTTGGGAAAGGAGTGAAGAGAAATGATGAATGGTGTTGATTTGATAAACAATCTAATTGATGAGCTTGGAAGAGCAAGGGATTTGTTGTATTCGCAGAATCCCGAAGAATCATCAGAAGAAGCTGTTTTGGTTAATGATATTAGAACAGATCTTGATAGATATTATGATATGGCAGATGAGATTGATGATGCAGTGAAATATATTGATGTTTAGTAACTAAACAAAATAACGTAAACGCAAAGGCAGTTAGGAGAATAATCTACTAGCTGCCTATTTTATTACAAGGAGGAACGAATATGGAAATTGAAGAATTAGTAAATAAAATCACAAAAGAGGCAGATTTAGACTTTCATGAATCGGAAATGTTGCTCCATGACATTAATGATTTACGTGGAGACGAATGGTTAGAAATTATCATCGAAAGATGTAAAAAAGAAACAATAAAGGAATTTGAAAAAATACTCTAGCAATTAGTCAAAGGCAGTTAGGAGAATAAATACCTAGCTGCCTATTTTATTACAAGAAAGAGAGGAAATGAATTATGGAAATTGTAATTAGAAACATTACAAAAGATACAATGGTTGACTTTAATAATGACCATGTAATCACATTACCAATAGATGAAGAGAAATTACGGAATATGTTAGGCAATGACGAATGGATTATTATTGATGCACCTGTCGGAGATGAATTTACGAATATTGAAAAGTTAAATGCATTGTTAAATGAAACTGATGAAGATAATTTGCGAATTTTAACAAAGGCTTTTCTACTCAATGAAATAATGGAAAGTGGATTTGATAATTTCTCAATCGTCGATTTTGATGCAGAAACTTCACAGTATAACGGAGGCAATGGAGTCATAGCTGTTGATGAATGGTATGGAAGAGTGCTTCATGATTTGGGATATATAAATTTCCCATTCACATATACAGAAGATATGGAAGACTATGTAAAATGGGAACAACTTTGGTATACAGCAAATAGTGAAGGTTGGTGCAATGTTAGATATAACGGAAATACATATCTTGTAAAAAGGTGGTGTTCATAATGTTAAATATTAAATGGGATAACGGAGTTGTAGGATATTTAAGCGAAAACGAAAAAGAACTGTGTGGAAAGATTAATAGAGAAATCAGTACAATCAATACAGTAAGCAAAACGAAAATATCTGTAGTAATCAGTATTGAAGGTGGAAATCAATTCCACATAAAGAAAGATACTGGTTCACTGATTGGATATATGAACGCAGAACAGTGTTGGTATGCATTGAAGGGAATTATGACAAGTTTGTTATACATGGAAAGGCAGGTTGATTAGTATGAAAACATTGTATTTTGAAGGAGCTGGATGTGTACCAGCAAATGACGTTGAAAATTGCAGAATTAGAACAGCATTTACTAACAAGGAGGGTGAAAAAATTTATCTTGAAATGTTTTCAGGATGTAAACATACAAAAGTAAAATATGGCAAAAATGGACGTAAATTAAAAAATCCAAAGTGGATAACAGAAGATGGATATATTTGTTGTGATTCATGTCATTATATAACATCAGACAAAGAAGTCGATGATGAAAATTATTCAAGATTGAGTTGTGAGAGAAACCCGGAATTGAAAGTCAAGTACACAAAGGCAAACATTCTTGCATTTGTCAATGAACATTGTAATGCTGATTTCGATGAAATTGTTGTTCTTGATAATCTTGCAGGATATAGGGTTTTTGCAGATTATACAAAAGATACAGTTAATACTCCATTAATGTATAACTATGGTGATACTTTTGAGTATAATGCAGAATTGACAAAAAAACGCAGAACAAAAGTTGAAGAAATGAAAAAGGATTTTTGCAAATTGTTCAACCAGAAATATGACAATACAAGTTATTATATTAAAGATGGGAAATTGATAGTATGTATTAATGTAGAAGAGGAAAAGCGTATCAAAGCTGGGTATCCAGAAAGAAAATTTGTTGTAGAAGTGTAATCAAAGGAAATTGTAATTTCCAAAGGAGTGTGATTGATGTGAAAATAATAAAATGCTATGAAGATTATGCAAAGTTACGAAAAAAGTTAAAGTCAAAACAATATGATTTAATGAATGATAGTATCGGTCAATACAATACAGATGGATACAGCGTAGATGTTACATTAAGAGATTATGATGGAAACTGGTGTATTGATTATGATGTGTACAAGCCAAATGGAAATCCAAACTATCTTGACGGTGGCAAGGTATGTAATGTATCTAAAATGCCATTGACCGACAAAGGATTTTGGAAACTGATAAAAAAGAAATTTGAAAAGCATATAAAATAAGAAAGGTTAGGTAAATATTATGAAAGTAAACGAAATTAGAAAAACAGAAACAATCGAGAAACTTGTAAGAACAGAGTACATTGCAGAGGATGGAACTATATTTAGAAGCGAAGAAGAGTGTAAGAAATATGAGGAATCAGCACTATTTGCAATTAGTAAAGAGTTGAAGAAGCTTAATAATGAGAAAAATGGAGCTTCTGAATATGATATTTATAATGAATGTTCTGATGAATGTCTGGTAGAGATTTTCAATGCAGAAACAGAAAGAGATATTGAGAATATCAGAAGATATGTATATCTCAAAGCACTTTCAAATAGTTCATATGCAAATAAAGCAGACGTTGACTTACCTAATATCACACCAGGGCATGAAGTAATTATTCATTGGAACTATGACGAGGATAGTTGTTGGACTATTGGAAATGGAAGTATTGATGCTTTCTGTGACTATATTAGAGATAATCTAAGGAGTTTAATTACCCCAAAGGAGGAAAATGCAGATGCTTAATATAACATTTAAGTACAGAGATGCAATGAGTAATTGGGAATGGAGAACACAAAGCTGTACAGTATCATCTATTGAAGAATGTAAGCGAATTTACGGACTTGACAATGGCGATGTTGAATACGAGATTTTAGAAGTCAAAGAGGCATAATACAGAGAATAATAAGGCAGACGCAAACATATGTGTCTGTCTTATTTTATTGGAAGGAGAATGTAAAATGATTATATTGCAAAGAGATTCACGGTATGAGATGGGTGATCCTGATTGTGTGTTTAAAGTAAAATCAGGTGACTTAATTACACCAATAAAGCGAATTGGATATAAAACTACATTTGATGATTGGGAAGATTACGGAGAAATCACGGATGAAGATATAAAAGATTTATATATTTTTTGTTGTCCTAACGATGAAATTCAAACAGAAGTTTATATTTTAATTTGTTCAAATTGGGATTTAATTTTTGTTGGCAGATATAAAGGTATTTTCTTTGATAATACAGAGGCTATTACAGCAAAAATTAATGCATGGATTAACAACAATATGGAGGTGTGACTATGAATACATTAGAAGATATTTTAGTAGCATTAGGAAGTAAAAAACCATTCTTAGACAAGATAATAATTGATGAAGATGGTGGAAGGCAGCCATTCACCAAAGGCGGTGCTAAAGCATATGAAAAATTGACAGAAATCTTATATGCGGTTGGAGAACTTACTAATACAGATATGAATAGTATTGTTGAAGAATTAGATAGTATAGCGAATCAGGATATGTAGGAGGTAAGCGAAATGGTACAATTACGGCAATACAAAATGGTTGAAGGAATTGGAAGTCATTGGAATAAACGATGGGAAATCCAAGAGAAATATAAATATTTTGAAAATGGAGAATGGGTTTATTCCTGGCATTTAGTATTTTGGAGCAGTGATAAAGCGAGATGCGAAGAAGTGTTTGAGAAATATAAAAAATTAGGAGGTAAGCGAAATGATTGAGTTAAAAGATTTATTGGAAGAAAATGAAACACTTGTAACATTTCATCTTTGCAATGAATATTGGTCACGGAATGCAATCACAGTAAAAGGAAATGATGATATTTCTGGTGCATTAGAAATGACATTACATAGAATACTTGAAGCTGGTGGAACAGAAGATGATGTAAAGCGAATTATGGGTGCTGAAATTCCAACAGAAGATGAACTTAAAGAACTTGAAGAGTTTGATGAATTTAGCTGGATAGACTTAGGTTATGTATTACCTGGTTTGATTGATTTATGGGAAGAAAGTGAGGTTGATTGATATGAGTAGCGAATATAAATATTACAAAGAAAATGGAAAATTGATGAGATTACATATTGAACAAGATAAATATCCACTCAATCCACGAGTAGATTTTGATTGCAATATAGGGAAAATCGTATGTTGGGGAAATAATTGGGGTTATCTTGGGGATAAACAGAATAAATGGGATGACGCAGAGGATTTCTTTAAAGAACTTTGTATGAAACATTTAACAGAAGAACAGGTTGAATCACTTGTTAATAAGCGTATGGAAATTGTTTCGATTGAATCACCTGCTGTAGAAAAACCAAATAAAGCAGAGTATGAAAAGGATATTAGAAGTACGGTCTTTAAATATAATGCTATGGCTGAAAAAGCAAAAGAGCTTAAACTGTCAGATGATGTAGCCAGATACATAAACATGGCTAAAGCTTACAAGAGAAATCGAGAAGATGAGTTTGAGGAAAAATTACGACTTTCCAAAGAATACAAAGTAGCAAATGATATTGGATGGTTTCAGTATAAGGGAACAAAAGAACAGTGCGAAGATTATATCAACGGAGAATTAAGAGAGGGATTACTTGACGGAGATATTTTCTATGCTAGTGCAGGAATGTATAAAGAAGCAATGAAAATGTTAAAAGAATCAGATGTGGTGATTCTTCCAGTATTTGTATTCGAACATAGTGGAACTTCAATAAGCGTATCTGAATTTGGTGATAGATGGGATTCTGGTCAAGCAGGTTGGATTTATACAACAAAAGAAAATGTAAAAGAAACACTTATCAATTGGGGTGCAAGGTACAAAGACAAAAATGGAAATCTTGTTGATGTAACAGAAGAAAATTGGAGAGAAGCTGCAATAGAAAATCTTAAAGGAGAGATTGAATTGTACAATATGTATCTTCAAGACGAAGTGTATGGAATTATCACAGAAGAATATGATACAGACAATGATGACTGGGAAGAGAAAGATTCATGTTGGGGATATTTTAGTGACAAATGGGGTGATGAACTTGTTAAGAATATTGCACTTGATTTTGGAGTAAGCGAAACATTATATGATGATATGGAGTCGGTAGCATAAAAGGCAATGAAAGAACCGTTTCGTTGTATAAGGAAGGTAAATGAATATGAAAACAATAATTGATAGAAGCGAATGTAAGCTTTTAAGTGACAATATTGAAGGTAAGTTGGTGGTAATTAAACCAGATTTTTTCAAGCCAGAATTTAGGGAAGCAAAGTATCAGATTGTACTCGCAACTGGTGGTTTTGGTTGTGATGCAGGTAAACTTGGAAACGCAGTGTTTGTTGTAGAATGTTGTGAGAATCCTGAAAATTACAGACAGGAAAGATACAATTTGATTGGTGAACCAACAGAAGAAATAATTGCAGAATGGAAAGAGAGATATGGAGAGTTTAATGAAGTTGTGTTAAATAAGTTAAAGGAGGTGTGATTAAAAATGTGCAAACATAAACCGAAAAATCTACGAGAATTTGAACCGATCCTTAAGGCAAATGGCTATCACGAAATCAGAAGTCGTGGTAGTCATTTTATTTATGGAAATGGTAAAAATCAGATTACAGTAAATAAGGATCTGAATAAGATGGTGCAGTTACGGTTGATTAAAGAGAATAACTTAGTGGAGGTGAAGTAATGGAACTACGGAGCGTAATCGTAGATGAATGTGGAACTATTAAGAGATATTGCAGTGATTATTCTGATGTGGAAAATGAAAAATATTTAGAAGATCATCCTGAGTATCATGTATCTGTTATAGAAAGCGAGGTATAGGTATGACAAGCACAATAACGAGAGATTTTGTAGTTAAAAACGGAATTGCAAGTTTTCCTATGAAAGAATATCCAAATTATTGTGGAATGGAGAATATTGGATATATTTCACATGGGGAATGGGCTGATGCAGAACTTGAATACAAAGGCAAGTTGTTCAATGAAAATATTGTATCAGATACAATGTACGAAAGATTTGTTGAAGAATTTCCTGATAAAGATGGAGATTATGAAGCATTTAATCAGTATATGTATGACAACAGATATGAAGTATATGAATTATTAGAATCAGAAATGGAGAGTGATTAAAATGGTAGATAATTATGGATGGAAAGAAGAAAAGGATTATTCTACTTACCCAAAAGAAAAATGGTGTGATATGGATTATGTTGCAGCATGGATCAGAGAACAGAAATACGAGCCAAAAACATCAATGAAAAATTTAATAGAAATGATTTTTGGTTATTACTTTGAAAATGATGGCGTAAAAGAAAGAGGATATTTTGCAATTAAGGATGAAAGAAAATATCCTGATAATCTTATGATATTTGTTCCAGATGTAGCAGAATATGTATCTGCAAGTGGTGGATTAAGCGAATTTGATTATGAAGCATAGATTGGAGTGATGGAAATGAAAATTACACAGACAAGAGTAAAGCAGTATAACAGTACATACAAGACAGTTATTACAGTAGATGGGATTCCTGTATGTATTACACGGAGTAATAAGAGAGCAAGCGACATTATTTCTTATTTGTCAGGATATGATGTTGAGATTAACGATGGAAAGTTAAAGAAGCAATTGGATAAAATTAGAGTAAAGGAGCAATAGAAATGAATAATATTTTTGTGATTGATAAAACAACAAAATGCAATTTAGGAATTCTTGATTTTACACCACGGAAAGATGACAGGATTTCTATGAAAGCATCTGAACGGAAAGAAATAGAAGTAGTAGTTGAGTGTGTATTATATGAACCGTTAGAACACGCAACATTGGTTTTTGTGAGCATTGTCGAACCATACTACACAGCTATGGTAAAAGAAATTAAGTGGTAAGAAATAGCAATTTCATTTTAAGATTGGAGGATAATAATTATGGCAAAATTTAGAGTTATGTATAAATCAACGGACTATGTATATTTGGATGTTGAGGCTGATTCATTGGAAGAAGCAAAGGAAATTGCAGAAAATACAGACGGTGGAGAATTTATTGAAGATGGAGCTGGTGATTGGGAGTACGACTACACAGAAGATGAAAACGGAAATGTAATTGATTAAGGAGGTCAATTTTATGAACATAAGATTGGAAATGGACAACTGGATTATAAATGACGAATACATTATTACTAATGGTGTAATAGGATATGAAGTTTATAAAAGCGGAACAGAAGATACAGAGGCAGAAGAAGTATATTCAAGTGAATCATTTGAGGAGTGCTTGACTTGGGTATGGAATAGCTTGTAGAAAGGATAGTTGGTCTTATGAGATTATATCTATTTTGG